>JGI997J19993_1000373_pt1 | contig 13705 bp, 13 predicted proteins | sample Etolagbewater25m_FD_19993 | JGI IMG/M metagenome (IMG submission 19993)
AGATTAAAAAATATTTGATACAATACAAAAAATAAAATCAAGGATAAAGAATGTCAACAATAACAAAAAGAGTAACCTTTATAGCAAAAGAGGGTTGTGAAGATAAGATGAAAGAACTTTTAAGCGATATGGTAATACCATCAAAAGCTGAAAAAGGGTGTATCTTCTATGAGATATTTCAATATGAAAATAATAGAAGAAAATTTATGGCAGTTGAAACTTGGGCAAATGATGAAGCCTTAGATGGACATAAAGCATCTGCACATTATAAAATATATAAAACAAGTTATGAACCATACTGTGAAGATAAATATACAGATGAATTAGAGGTTTTAGGATAGTTGTGAGAACTTGTGTCCTAGTGGCACAAGTTAAACTCTCTAAATAGGAATTTTGATAATAAATTTTGCTCCTGTATATGTTTCTCCATCATATGTAAATTTCTCATTTTTTACTTCAATATCACCATCCATACCTTTAGTAATAAGATTGTAAGTCATATTAAGTCCAAGTCCTGTTCCTTGTGATTTATGTTTTGTTGTAAAGTATGGTTCAAATATTTTAGGTAAAATATCTTTTGATATTCCTCCCCCATTATCTTTGAATATAATTTCAATATGATTATTATTTTTTAGAATATCTATAAAAAGTAATTTATGTTTTAATTGTTTTTCTGATAAAACATCTTTTGCATTGTTATATATATTCATAAAACATTGGTTAAGTTCATTTTTATATCCATTTAAAGTTATGCTAGAATCAATATTTGTTATGATTGTGATATCGTGTATTTTTGCAGATGGTTCAATTAAATTCAATAAACTTTTTATAATCTCATCTGCTGAAAAACTAGATTTAGTTCTATCTCCTTTGACAAAGTTTCTAAAATCATCAATAGTTTTTGATAAATATTGTACATTATTATCAATAGCATCACAAGCTTCGAAAAGAAACTTGTCATCAAGAACACCATACTCTTTTTGAACTTTTATCCCTGTGGCACTAGTGGATATTACACTTAATGGTTGTCTCCATTGGTGCGCAATATTTCCTATCATCTCTCCCATAGATACAAGTTTTGCTTGTTGGAGTATTTGTTCCTCTTGGTGTTTTAGTAAAGTAATATCTACGATGCTTATAAGTTTAAATTTTTTATCTCTTATGTAGTGACCTTTAAGAAGTACAGGTATTTTTGTATTGTCTTTTTTTAACACTTCAAATTCATAAGGGATAAGAGTTTCTTTATTGAGTTTTATTTTTGCATCTTCGAGATATACATTAGGTACAAAAGATAATACATCTTTTCCTATAATTTCACTTTTGGATTCATAACCTAGTATATTTACTAAGCTTTGATTTACATCGACACATTTTCCCTCTTTAAAAATAGCAATTCCCTCAATAGTAGCATTGATAAGTTCATCAAACTCTTTTAATGATTTATTTAACATATATTGTTTATAGATAAAAAAGAAAAAAATTATACTTAGAACAATAAGAATATTAATAAGAAAATCATAATCAAACCTTGGTTCAATTGATTTAGAAAGCCATTTTTCATAAATGATATTCTTTGCTTCATTAGATATATTTAAAAGTGTTTTATCCAAGATATTTAATAAAACAAGTTCATCATTTCGTACTACAATTGAAAGAGGATATTTTATATCAGTATATCCTGCAATTTGAAGATTATTAAAGTTATAAAGGTTTTTGTAATAGGATAATACTGGTAAAGTTGCTATTGTAAAATAGGCATCGCCATTAGATACCGCTTTGAAAGCATCCTTATAGCTTTTTGTTTCCAGAATATTTATATTTGGATACTTTTCTTTGAGTTTTGTGATAAGTCCACTTTTCTCTTTTCGTGCCATTTTTTTATCAATAATTGAATCTAGGCGTTCAACAAGTGGCTTGCTATCTTGAGTAATAATTGCTAAATTATAAGTTAAATAGGGTTGTGTAAAGTTTGCATATTTTTCTCTTTTAGAAGTTTTAATAGCAGCAGGAAGTATGTCACATTTTTTATTTTTTAAAAACTCTTGAGATTCTCCCCACGAAGTTGTTTTAATAAATTGAAATTGTAATCCTGATTTCTCTCCTACAAGTTTAAGAATATCTATAGAGATACCATTTGATTCTCCATTTAAATTCGTAAACTCTATTGGTGTCCAGTTTGGATTTGTACAAACTTTTATAGGTTTACTATTTTTAATATATTCTTTTTCCATTTGAGTAAATTTTTTTTCTGTGTCATTTATTGTATAAATAGCATTATCAAAAAAAACTTTTGTATTTGAAAGTCCAAATAGTTTATAGAGATCATAAATTCTTTCAAGTTTTTCTTTTTTAATAGTTCCTAATTCTTCTGTACCTTCATAAGCTAGCTTTTTAAGCTCTATCCCCTCATATATTAAAGCTTCTTTTGATTTATTTAAAGAGTTGTATTTTTTATGAATTATATCAGCTGTTTCTTCGATATGTGAAAAAGCATATTTCCATCCTTTTAAAGAGGCATTAGTGAATTTCTTTACAAGTTGAGGGCTTTTTTCTAATGTTTTTCTATTTGTTACTAAAATATTACTGTAAAAGTCAAAACCATACTCTTTGGGATTGAAAATTACAGGAGTTCCTCCTAGTTTTTTTAAGATAAAAGGTTCATTTGAAATATAAGCAGCCATTACATCAGCGTGACCATTTTTTATATCTTCTACATTGAAAGTGTGTTGAATAACATTCATATTATTAAAAGTAGTATCATTAGAAAAAAGCATGGAAAGAAGTGAAGCATCCGTACTTAAATCTTTTGTAGACATAAGTTTTTTATTTTTTAAATCTTGAAAAGTTGTAATACCTGAACTTTTATCAGCTAATAATATAAGCGGTGAAGATTGAAAAATAGCTGCAAGGAATATGATGTCGTTTTTATTTGAATTATCTATGAAAGCAGTTGATCTTACTACAGAAAAAGTACTCTCATTTTTTATAATGTTATCAACAGTATCAATACCATAAGCCCATTCTTTAATATTAACATCAAGACCAACATTATCATAAAAGCCTTTTTCTTTAGCAATAATATAGCCTGCAAATTGGAACTGATATTTCCACTGCAATTGTAATGACACTTTGTCATTTGAAAAAGAATAACTATAAAAAGTCATAAAAATAAATAAAAGTTTATACAAGGTCTTTGACATTTAATAAGTATAACTGAAACTCAATAAAATATTTATTACATTTATTGTATAATCATCCCTATGAATAAGAAAAGAATATTTTTAACAAATGATGATGGTTGGTATGCAAAAGGTTTGAAAAAGCTCATAGAAGCTTTAAGTCCTTTTGCACAAATTACAGTGGTTGCACCTGCAACAGAAAAGTCAGCATCATCACATAGTATGACATTGACACGACCTATGAAACTTTTAGGTGTGGATGATGACTATTATAAGATGGATGATGGTACACCGACTGATTGTGTATTTATAGGGCTTAATAACTTATATGAGGAAGATAACAAACCTGATTTAGTTATAAGTGGTATAAATATTGGTTCAAATATGGGTGAAGATATAACTTATTCTGGAACAGTTGCTGGGGCTAGTGAAGCTGTGCTTCAAGGTGTTCCTGCTATCTCTATATCGCAGGTTTTTAATGATGTTAATGGTACAAATAAAGATAGATGGGAGTATGAACTTGCATCTAAAACTATTGCAGATATTGCAAAAAAAGTACTCAATGGAGAGTTTCCTTTAGGGGAGAGAAAACTTTTAAATATCAATATACCACCTTGTTCTATAGAGGAGTGTAAAGGTATAAAAATTACAAATGCTGGATATAGAGAATACGGGAATGACTCACATAGATATCTTTCTCCAAGAGGTGAAGAAGTGTATTGGATAGGGTTACATCCCTTGATTTGGAAAAGTGGGGAAGTTAAAAGTTGTGATTTTGAAGCAATAAAAGAAAATTATGTTTCAATCACACCAGTGCAACTTGATATGACAAGTTACAGTGATATTGAAAGATTAAAGGAATGGATCAATGAAAAATAGCTTTTATGATGAGTTATTAGGGGATATAAATAAATTAGTGGGTGACCTTAAAGATGAGAATGAACTTATAAAGATTTTGAAAAAAAGATTAACTAAAAAAGAGTTCAGATATTATAAATTAAAGGTAGAAAATGCTACAACAAAAGATATGATAAAAGAATTAGGTGTTGACAATGAAAGATTTGAAGAGATAGAAGCACAAACTATTCATAAACTTAATCAAGAAAAAATAAAAAAGGAATTGGTAAACATATGATTTATCTAAAAGCATTTTTTTTATTTGCTTTAGCGACAACTTTTTTTACAGGTTGTTCACAAAAGATAGAACAAAAACCTCATATCTCAAAAGCTAATCTAGAAAAAGTAGCTTGGGAAGATTTAGATGGCTTTGAAGAAGACAATTTATCATTGTCTTTTGAAGTTTTTAAAAAAGCATGTACAAAATCTATGCGATATGATAATTTACGAGATATTTGTAATAAAGCATTAGAATTACAAACTCTTCAACCAAAAGATTTTTTTATAGAACATTTTAGTCCTTATAAATTGATTGGTGAAAACAATGCAGAAGATGGACTCATAACTGGATATTATGAACCTTTATTAAAAGGAAGTTTAACACAAACAGACAAATATAAATATCCAATATATAAAACACCTGATGATCTTTTAACTATAGATTTAAGTAGTATTTATCCGGAACTAAAAAAATATAGATTACGAGGAAAGCTTGTTGGTAAAAAAGTGATACCTTATGGTAGTAGGGAAGAGTTAGAAACACATACAAAAGATAATTTAGAAGCTATTTGTTATGTAGATGATAAGATAGATTTGTTTTTTTTACATATACAAGGAAGTGGAAAAGTACAACTTGATACTGGAAAGATTATCAATATAGGCTATTCTGGACAAAATGGAAGAGCTTATTATGCTATAGGAAGAAAGCTAATAGAAGAGGGTTATATTGAAAAAGAAAATATCTCTTTACAAAGTATAAAACAATGGCTGCAAGAAAATCCTGAACAAATGGATGAAGTTTTAAATCTTAATGAAAGCTATGTCTTTTTTCAAAAAAGCTCAGAAAGTGCAACTGGAAGTTTAGGTGTTCCTCTTACTGCAAAAAGAAATCTTGCTGTTGATAGAAACTATATCCCACTTGGTTTTCCTGTATTTATAGACACAACAAACCCATTAGATGAAACACCTATAAAACAGCTTATGGTAGCTGCTGATACAGGTGGTGCAATCAAGGGTGAAATAAGAGCAGACTTTTTTTGTGGTCATGGAAAAGAAGCAGAAAAAATGGCGGGTAAAATGAAACAAAAGGGAAGTTTGTATATACTTATACCAAATAAAATAAAAGAACAATCTACAGAGGATGAAGGATAAAAGGTGCATATCACAAATAAAATATCAAACTTATTTCATAAATTTGCAACTTATGAATTTCCTAAAACAATACAAAGTATTATAAATAATGGCTATGTAAAAATATTAGGTCTTGATATGAGAGAGTTTAAAGACCCATCTAGTTATAAAACACTGAATAAACTTTTTACAAGAGAATTAAATACTCCAAGACAAATGGATCATAGCTTAGATACTTTTATAAGTCCAGCAGATAGTTTTGTAAGTCAATGTGGAACTATAGATAATGAAACAGCTTGCCAAATAAAAGGTATGAGCTATAGTGTGAGAGATCTTCTTACGGATGATATTTTGTATGATGATTTTGAAAAGTTAAAAAATGGTAGTTTTATGAATTTTTATCTTAGTCCAAAAGATTATCATAGATATCATGCAACTTATAATTGCAAAATAACAAAACTTATTCATATCCCAGGGAAGTTGTATCCTGTAAATTTTACTTATTTAAATAAACAAGAGAATCTTTTTATAGAAAATGAAAGAGTTGTAGCAGAATGTAAAACAGAAGACAATAAACTTTTTTATATGGTTTTTGTTGGTGCTTTAAATGTTGGAAAAATGGTATTTACTTTTGAAGACAAGATAAATACTAGTAGTGATACAATTTATCCAAAAGTATATGAATATGAAGATTTATATATAAAAAAAGGTGATTGTCTAGGGTATTTTGAGATGGGTTCAACTATAGTGATATTTTGGGAAAAAGATATGGTTGAATTAGAAAACCTTATCAATACAAAAGTAAAATTTACGGATATAATTGCCAAAATAAAATAAAGGAGTTTTTTTGATAGATAGATTTAAAATTATTATTTTCGTTCTAATAATTTCCTCTTATCTATTATCAAAAGATTTAATCTCTCCTATTCCTACAACTATCTCTTATGATAAAAACAAAGTATCTCTTGGTAAAAAACTTTTCTTTGATACACGATTAAGCAAAGACAACAGTATCAGTTGTGCAAGCTGTCATATTTTAGATGATGGTGGAGATGACAATTTACCATTTGCTTTTGGTATTTATGGACAGCAAGGTACTCTTAATACTCCTACAGTTTATAATAGTGTTTTTAATATTGCACAATTTTGGGATGGTAGAGCAAAAGATTTACATGAACAAGCAGTAGGACCTATAGAAAATCCTATAGAGATGGGTGAGTCTTTGTCAAGTGTTGTTGTAAAATTACAGCAAGATAAAAAATTTGAAGAAGAATTTAAAAAAGTTTATGTGGATGGTATTACGCCAACTAATATTATAGATGCAATTGCACAATTTGAATCAACTCTTATTACACCTCATTCATCTTTTGACAAATATTTAAAAGGTGATAGTAATGCTTTAACAACAAATCAAAAAGAAGGTTATAAACTTTTTGTAGAATATGGTTGTATCTCATGTCACAATGGTATAAATATAGGGGGAAATCTTTTTCAAAAAATTGGTATTGTGAGAGAGTTTCAAACAACAGTAAAGTCTTTGGGTAAGTTTGATATTACAAGGAATAAGTCTGATATAAACTATTTTAAAGTTCCAACATTAAGGAACATCTCTAAAACTGCTCCTTATTTTCACGATGGTTCAGTTTCTGATTTAAAATCAGCAGTAAAAGTTATGTTAAAGATTCAGCTAGGAATTGTGACAACAGATGAAGAAGTAGATAAAATTGTAGAGTTTTTAAAATCACTTGATGGTGAAATACCCAATACAGCACAAAAAGATTCTTAAGCTATGAAAAAACCAATTATTTTTGCCAGTTTATTTTTAGTTATATTAGGTTTTTTAGCTTACAATAAACTTGATACAAAAAATAAAATATCAAATTATTTTTATATAAGTGAAAAGCTTGGAAAGATATATACATTAAATAATAATTTAGATCTATTTAAACGAAATATTTTACATTATACTAATTTTGATACAGTTGAAAAAGATATTACTCAGATAGAAGAAAATTTTGAATCAATTATTGCAAATCATTCTATAGAAAATACAAAATTTATAAATGAATTAAGTATTTTAAAGAAAGAATTTGATAAAAAGTTTTTTATTATTCAGAAGATTAAATCTTATAATGCAATTTTAAATAACTCTTTTCGATATATCCAAAAAATAAAATCCAAAATACAATCACGAGAATTAATAGAGTTATATTTTACAATCTCTACCTTGGATAAAAATAGTAATGTAGATTATAAAAGTTATCTTAGCAAGATTGATACAATTCAAGTAAATAATCCCTATGAAAAAGCTTTTTTATCTCATGCAAAAATACTCTTTAATTACTTTCAAAGTACAAATGAAATTTTAGAAGAAGAGCAAAGTTTACAAATAATTAGTAAACTAAACACTATTATCAATAGTTACGATATTTTATCTCATAAAAATATCAATAAAGCATATTGGTTAGTTGTAATTTTATTTATACTTCTTATATTATCTGTTTTTCTCTATCTATATGATACTTATATAATTTTTAAGAAACAAAAAGATTTAACAAAATTTAGAAATACTATTGAGAATAGTGATAACATTATTATAATAACAGATAAAGATGAAAATATTAAATTTGTTAACAAAGCATTTACCCAAAGCTATGGGTATACTTTTGATGAAGTAAAAGGGAAGAAACCTTCTATTCTAAAATCAGGTGAGCATAGTGAGAATTTTTATAAAGAGTTAGAAGATACTATTCATAATGGTAAAAAATGGATGGGAACTTTTGTAAATCTTGATAAAAATGGACAAAAACAATATGAAAAAGCATCTATTACGCCAATACTAGATAGTGATGGGAATATTGAAGAGTTTGTTGCAATAAAATTGAATATTACAAAAGAGATTGAAACTCAAGAAGCTTTACGAGAAAAAGAACAAGTGATGATGCAGCAGTCTAAAATGGCAAGTATGGGAGAGATGTTGTCAAATATTGCTCATCAGTGGAGACAACCATTAAGTGTTATTTCAACAATAGCTAGTGGGATAAAGGTAAAAAAACAGTTTGCTACACTTGATGATACAGAGCTGATTAAATATATGGATGATATTGGTGACTCTATTGAGTTTTTATCAAAAACAATTGATGATTTTAGTGATTTTTTTAAACCAGATAAGCAAAAAAATAAATTTACAAGTGGAGAGATTGTAGAAAGAAGTTTAAAAATTTTAGGAACAAGTTTTTCTAATAATAATATAGAAGTAATAGTAGATGTAGAAGATGTTGAAATCTATCAACTTGATGGTGAATTGATTCAAGTCTTAATTAATATTTTAAATAATGCAAAAGATGCATTAAAAGACAAAGATATAGATACAAAAATTGTGAAGATCGCAATGAAAAAAGAGGGGAAAAGAGTAGTCTTTAGTATCCATGATAATGGTGGAGGTGTACCAAAAAATATTATAAATAATATTTTTGAACCTTATTTTACCACAAAGCATAAATCTCAAGGTACAGGTATAGGATTGTATATGTCTCATCAAATTATCACAAAACATATGAATGGAATAATAAAAGTTGAAAATGCACCACTAGTATACAATAATAGTGAATACTATGGTGCAAAATTTATAGTAGATATCCCTAGGGTATAATAAATTTATATAATTTTTTGATGAAGAAGAGAACAGTCTGGCAGCTTTTCTCTTTGAATAGTTTTAGCATTTTCAAAAATCTCTTTAAATGTATATTTTGAACCATCATACACATACACAAAGATTTCATCATCAATTTCTAAAAAAGTATTTTCACCAAAATCTGTATAGCTTGTAGCACCAATACTTATCACCAAGCCTTGTGGATAATTACAAGTTTTGATATGTTCTTGTAAGTTTTCTAATGGTCCTATATCTTTTTGAGTGTTCAGTTTTTCTATTATCCAGTTTTTGAGTTGAGTATAAAAATAGTTGTATGTTAAAACAGCACTATCTTCTCCATAAGGATAAACGACATCATCTCTTTTTAAAAAAGAAGCTATATGATATGTATCCATAATACCTCCTTTTTCAAATTTATCTATAGGGATGATTTGAGATGAGATACCTTTTGTTTCTTCTCCCCAGTTTTTCTTTTGGCTTATTTTTTTAGCTCCCTCTTTTCTAATACTACAATCATTATAAGCTGTAAAAAAGTTTGGAATGATATCTTTAACTTGCTCTTTTTCATAAATAACTTCACATACTAATGCAACTTCTGGTTCCATTTGTAAATTACCATCTTTAGTTCTTGGATGGTGTATATTTTGACTTGAAAGTGGATATATTCCTAAAAAACTATCATTATTTGGTAGATAAAATGGGAAAATACCTTTTGGTGCTTTCTCATTTTCTACTTCTACATTTACAAAATCACTAGCTTCCCCAGCTTGTTCTAAATGATGTGCAAAGTTTCCAGCTACCCCTAAGCCTATAAATTTTTTTAAATGTTGTTTACTCATATTACTCTTCTTTTAAATTATTTGAATTATTTTTTTGATTGTAACATAACTTTTTTTATGCTAGTATATTGTAAATCAAAAAAAGGAAAAATCATGTCAACAACAACACTAATAGAAACAATTAAGTTAAGTGGGACAAAAGAGGGTACAATTAGTATAGCAAATATTACAGAACCTTATGGTGCAAATACAGATACTGTTACAAGTATTGGTATATCTCTTGTAGGTGATGATGTTGAATGGAAAGTTCATATTCCTAAAGATAACTTAGATGAAGTTATAGAGGCATTGAAAAAAGCAAAATAACAGTGTTTTGTTATGGCTTTTAAAAGAGTAAAACTTAACCATATATCTAGAAAAGCTCTAGAGATAGGGCATACTTATGGATATTCCATATTTTATAAAGAAAGTAGGGATATCTATAAATCTTTAATAGAAGCTGGTTCTTGTTTTACAAAAGAGACGCAAAAAAAAATTGATACATTATCAATAAATGATTTGTATGTACTCTCAAATGATCATCACTTATATGAAAAAGATACACAAGAATATCTTTCAAAAATAGTAGATGATGAAACTATCTCTTTATCCCTAAAATTAGAAATACTTTATGATATTGCAAAAGACACTGTTGCGGAACTCTTTAAAACAGAGATAAGCTTAGCTAAGATAAATCGAACAGGTGAGCTGGTTGATGATACTATTAAACTGCTATTGAGTGATAAATCTGCTGCAAAAGTTATGCTTAGTATTACTACATATGATTATTATACTTACACTCATTGTATAAATGTATCAATTTATGCCTTAGGATTTGGTGCATATTTAAATCTATCCAAAGATCAATTAACAGTATTGGGAAGAGCAAGTATTTTACATGATTTAGGTAAAAAAAATGTACCTTCTAAAATAGTAAATAAAGATGGTAAATTAACTGCACAAGAATATGAGGTTATGAAAAATCATCCTAGGTATGCAGTAGAAATTCTTCAAGAAATAGGAGAAAAAAATAGTTTTCTTTTAGAACTTATTGAGCAACATCACGAAAAAATAAATGGTTCTGGCTACCCAAAAGGTTTAAAAGGAAATGAGATACATAAATTGTCTCAGATTATTTCAATAACAGATATTTTCGATGCACTTACTACAAAGCGTTCTTATAAAAATGCTTTAAGAAGTTATGATGCTTTGTTGATTATGAAGAATACTATGCAAAAAGAATTAAACAATAGTTTATTAGAAAAATTTATACATTTTATGAGTGATAAAATGGAAAAAACTAAAGTAAATCAATAAGTTATTATTCATATTACATTAATGTTAATATGATAGTATTATAACTTAAAATTAAAACAAAGGTGCTGCATGAAAAATATTTTACTAATTTTACTTTTCATAACTTCGTTATTTTCAAATGATGGTTTTTTAGAGCCTGATAAAGCTTTTCAAACTTCTACCACAAAAACTGACAATGGTGTACAGTTTAAAATTGTTTTAGATAAATCAATTTATTTGTACGATGAGTTTTTAAAAGTTTCAATAAAAGAACCAAAAGAGTTAGATATTACTAAAGATTTGAATATCGCAAAACCTGTAGAGTATGATGGCTTTAAAGTACATTTTCATGAAGTTCTTATAGATATTCCACAAAAATTACTTGATGAAAAAATAGGTGCTGGAAATAATTATACTTTAGAGTTATCTTATCAAGGATGCTCTAAGACAGGATTATGTTACTCACCAATGTCAAAAGAGTATAAATCAGATATAAAACAAACTGTTGCAAAATTTGAAAAAGAATCAGGCTCTACAACTGCTACAGCACCTGTAAATGAAACAGATGCTATAGCACAAACTTTAAAAGATGGTAGTATTTTACTTGTTCTTGCTACATTCTTTGGCTTTGGATTATTACTTGCTATGACACCTTGTATTTTTCCTATGATACCGATTCTTTCAGGTATTATCGTAAAACAATCAAACAAAGAGGGTGGACAAATGTCTGCTGGAAGAGGTTTTTTCCTTTCTCTAGTATATGTACTTTCTATGAGTGCTGCATATACACTAGCGGGAGTATTAGCAGGAGTGTTTGGTGCAAATATTCAAGCGATGCTTCAAAATCCATATGTAATAGTAGCTTTCGTTGGTATCTTTATAGCATTGGCTTTTTCTATGTTTGGATACTATGAAATAGGTTTACCAGCTTCTTGGCAATCAAAGTTAAATAGAACAAGTGATGAGAGTAGTAAAAAAGGTGGTTTAACTGGTATTGCTATTATGGGATTTATCTCAGCGCTTATTGTTGGTCCTTGTGTTGCACCACCACTAGCTGGAGCTTTAGTATATATAGGCCAAACTGGTGACGCTGTTTTAGGTGGATTAGCACTATTTGTGATGAGTTTAGGTATGGGAATGCCACTACTTGCTATTGGAATTGGAGCAGGAAAGTATATGCCAAAACCAGGTGGATGGATGACAACAGTATCAAAAGTATTTGGTGTAGTTATGCTAGCTGTTGCTATTTGGATGCTTGATAGAATTGTACCTTTTATAGTAACAACTGTACTTATTATGGTACTTGCTATGGGAAGTGCTTTTTATTTAATAAAAAATGGAAATAAATTTGGGAAAATTGTTGCAGTAATTTTGATGGTAGTATCAAGTGTATTTTTGATGAAAACTATGACTCAAAAAGATGATAAACTTCATTATACTTATGTAAAAACAGTTGCTGAATTTGATAAAATTGTAGCTCATTCACAAAAACCTGTGATGATTGATTTTTGGGCTACTTGGTGTGTAAGTTGTAAAGAACTAGATAATCTTACTTTCAAAGATCCAATAGTAAGAGAAGAGTTAAAAAAATATCTACTTGTAAAAGTTGATGTTACAAAAAACACAGCTGATGATAAAGCCTTGATGAAAAAATTTAATTTATTTGGACCACCTGCACTTATCTTTTATAAAGATGGTGTAGAAGAGAAAAATAAAAGAATTATTGGTTTCAAAAATGCTGAAGATTTCTTAAAAATAGTAAAATAGGTTTCGATGGATTTAGTAACATATATTGAAAGAGGAGGAATAATAGTAAATATCTTAATATTAATGAATATTATTGGTTTTACTATTATGCTTTGGAAAGCTTTTGTTTTTTTTATGGCAAATATGAACATAAATCAAATTGCAGGAGATATTATCTCTAGTTTAAAACTTACAAAAGAGTATGAGATAGCACAAATCCAATCAACAGTTGCACTTCGAGTAAAAAAACTAGAATCAGGACTAAATACAGTGAAGCTGATAGCTTCAATCTCTCCACTTATTGGACTACTTGGGACTGTTGTAGGTATTTTAAATGCTTTTGATAGTATAAGTCATCTAGGACTTGGTGATCCAACAGTATTTTCTAGTGGGATTAGTATCGCACTTATTACAACAGTTGCTGGTTTGATTGTAGCAATTCCACATTATATAGGATATAACTATTTCATAGGTAGTTTAGATAATATGGAGATAAAACTAGAAAAAATTATTCTAGATAAAATACAATAAGAACTATAATGAGACATAAAAAAAGAGAACTTTTAACTCCTGATTTAACTCCACTTATTGATATCGTTTTTATTCTTTTGATTTTTTTTATTGTAAGTTCTGTATTTAAAAAAGAGGAATTAGCTTTGAGTTTATCTTTACCAAGCTCTAGTGCCCAAGAACTAGAAGTAGAGATAAAACAGATAAATATAGAACTCTCACCAACTTCAATAGCTTATCTAGGAAAAGCAATA
>JGI997J19993_1000374_pt1 | contig 13688 bp, 14 predicted proteins | sample Etolagbewater25m_FD_19993 | JGI IMG/M metagenome (IMG submission 19993)
CTTGATAAACTAATGCCAGCCTTAGCAATGAATGTCATAATTAATCTTTTAACGCCTCTGTTAATGGCGGCAGGACTTGTTTGGGCAATGATTTAAGTTTTGGCTTAATTTAAGCAGACCTGTTCACTACAATACCTAGCATGGAAAATCGTATGTATACTCGAACTCTTATGGATTTTGTTGGTAACACCCCATTGGTGAAACTACAAAGAATTGTAAACCCAAATACCAACAGCATTGTTTTAGCTAAGTTAGAGGGCAATAACCCTGCCGGCTCGGTTAAAGATCGTCCTGCCATTAATATGATTAAACAAGCTGAGCTACGCGGTGATATTAAACCCGGTGACACCTTAATTGAGGCAACCAGTGGTAACACCGGGATTGCACTGGCAATGGCGGCCGCGTTAATGGGCTATAAAATGAAATTAATTATGCCCGCTAACAGCAGTATGGAGCGTAAAGCTTCGATGCGTGCGTATGGGGCCGAGTTAATTGATGTCACCAAAGAACAAGGTATGGAAGGCGCGCGTGATTTGGCCGATAAAATGCAAGCTGAAGGCCAAGGCATTGTATTAGATCAATTTTCTAATCCCGATAACCCTTTAGCGCACTACCAGTCTACAGGCCCTGAAATTTGGCGAGACACAGAAGGCAAGGTAACGCACTTTGTGAGTTCGATGGGTACCACGGGAACCATTATGGGAACATCAATGTATTTAAAAGAGCAGAACCCGAATGTGCAAATTGTTGGCGTTCAGCCAGAAGACGGCGCCTCTATTCCGGGGATTCGCCGTTGGCCAGCTGAGTATATGCCTAAAATTTATCAAGCGACTCGAGTTGATCAAATTATAGATGTTTCTCAAGCTCTGGCTGAGGAGACCATGCGCGCACTGGCTGTTCAAGAGGGTGTGTTTGGTGGCGTGTCGTCTGGCGGCGCATTAGCGGCGGCTTTGCAAGTAGCTGAAGAGAATGAAAATGCCGTGATTGTGACGATTGTTTGTGACCGTGGAGATCGTTATTTATCAACCGGCGTCTATGGTTAAGGAACTGAGTATTATCAATGGCTAGAGAAATTGAACGAAAATTTTTATTAAAAGACGATCGCTGGAAGGCGTTAGCGTTTAAACAGACCCATTTTGCACAAGGGTATTTAAACGACATCAGTCAAGGCGGGGCAAAAAGTTCAGTGCGGGTTCGTATTGAAGGTGAACACGCCAATATGAATATTAAAAGCCTTGAAATAGGTTTAAGTCGGGATGAATATGAATTTAGCATTGATTTAGCCGATGCCAAAAAAATGTTGGCAACCCTAATGGTGGGGCCTGTTATAGAGAAGATACGGTATCTCGTTAAGGTGGGTAATCATACTTGGGAAGTGGACGAGTTTTTGGGTGACAACCAAGGGTTAGTTGTGGCTGAAGTTGAAATCGCTTCAGAGCAAGAGAAAATTGACATACCCGATTGGGCTGGACGCGAAGTCACGGAAGAAGTGCGTTTCTATAATATTAGTTTAAGTAAACGACCATTCAACGTATGGGAAGATGATGAAAAAAAATAACACTACATTAGTTCAAGCGTGTGCCATCGCGCTTATCAGTTTCAACACGCCAGCGGTGTTAGCTCAAGAATCAGCAGGCCTGTCAGATATTTACCAGATGGCGATTAATCATGACGCACAACTTGCTCAGCAACGCGCGCAATTTGAAGCCAGTAAAGAGAGTGTTAAATCGGTTAAAGCCGGTTTATTGCCTACCATTAGCGCTGATGGAAGTTACGCTATGAATAATAGCAATTCAACGACGGGTGATTACGATACTCGAAGTTTATCGCTTACATTAAATCAGCCGTTGTATAACAAAGAAATATGGTCACGTTTTGAACAAGCCAAGTATGTCACAGACGAAGCAAAAAGTAGTTTACAAAACGCCGAACAAGATCTAATTTTACGAGTTGCCAATGCTTATTTTAAGGTGTTATTGGCGCAAGAAGATGTCCGTTTGTCAATCGCTCAAGAGAAGGCGGATAAATTGCAGTGGGATCGTGCGCAAGCCTCTGCTGAGGTCGGTCTAGGCAGTCGCAGTGATGTGTTACAAGCTAAATCCAGTTATGACTTAACCAAATCACAACGTATTAGCAACCAGAATAACTTAGACGTGGCGTTTGAAGAGTTAATGAAATTAACGGGTAAACCCGTTATGTCATTAAATGCATTGCAAGCCGACGCTAGTTTACCGTCTGAAACCTTTGATATGGAAAGATGGGCACAACGCTCACAGAACAATAACCTGCTAGTGAAACAGATCGAGGCGCAATTCAAAACCGCAACCGAAGAGGTAACCGCCCAAAAAGCGGGGCATTGGCCAACAGTTGGTTTGCAAGCGAGCATTACCGATACCGAGTACTCTTCCAATAATTCATCGTCGCTTAATGACAGCACGGGGAATAGTATTGGTGTGAGTGTCAGAGTGCCCTTGTATGCTGGTGGTGGAACCACAGCTAAAGTCAGTGAAGCGCGTTTTAAGCAAATCTCTGCCCAGCAAGCGTTGCGTGACAGTCGTGAACAAGCGCGTTTAAATGCGCGCATTCAAGTGCGCAGTGTGGAACGCGGTGAGTCATTAGTTGCGGCACTGCGTGAAGCGGTTAAATCAAACAGCTCGTTCCTAGAAGCCGCAGAAGAGGGCTACAAAGTCGGGCTGAGAAACTTACTCGAAGTTTTGACGGCACGTTCTAACCTATATAACGCGCAACGTAACTTGATGGAAGCGATGCATAATCAAGTGCTTAACCGTTTAAACCTAGAAGCGACGGTAGGTGATTTAACGGCTGAAGATTTACTTCAGTATGATGCATTAATGACCGCGGCTAAGTAAGCTAACGTGTTGTCTTTAAATAAGCAGGCCTGCTCACTTTGTCATTAACTGAACAGTTTATTCAAACAGGTTCGCTGTCGCGCAGACAGTTTTTGAAAGCCAGTACTGCAATCGGCGGTGCCGGTTTTTTAGTGGGCGGCTTATCGGCTTGTACTCCCCAATTTGATGCGAAAATGATTCGAGTTGGTATTACCGCCAGACCCAGAATGCTTGACCCACGAAAAGCCACTGACGCGCTTTCAAGCCGGGTAAACCGGTTAATCTACCGTCAATTGATAGATTTTGATGAACAGTTTAAACCCACCCCTGATCTTGCCGATTGGCAACAACTCAGTCCGCTCCATTATCGTTTTACCTTACAAACCGATTCGGTGTTTCATAATGGTCAACGGCTGACTGCTGAGGACGTGGTTGCAACGTATCAAAGTGTACTTGATCCAGACTTTGGCTCGGCGCACAGCGGTTCTTTGAAAGGCATACAAACGATTGCGGCAACGGGTCAATATCAGGTTGATTTTAAACTTAAAGAACCTGACCCCCTGTTTGTTGGCCGCTTAGTGATTGGCATTTTGCCGAAGACCTTGATTGCGTCAGACCATAAGTTTCAAGAACGACCCATTGGGTCAGGGGCGTGTCAGTTTGTTTTAATGAATGAGCAAAAACTGGTTTTAAAACGGCAAGATGATGTTGAGCTGATTTTTATTCCTGTCAAAGACGCCACGGTTCGTGTGCTTAAGTTACAAAAGGGCGAACTGGATATGGTGCAAAATGACCTGTCACCCGAACTGGTTCATTACTGCCAACAGCAACCTGAGTTAACAGTTGACTGGCGTGCAGGTACCAATTTTGGTTACGTCGGGTTTAATTTTGAAGACCCCCTTTTGTCAAAGTTGGCCGTACGACAAGCCATTGCCATGGGCATAGACCGCCAAGCGATTATTGATGCGATGTTTGATGGCCATGCCCGTATGGCCGGCGGGTTATTGGTGCCAGAGCATTGGAGCGGCGTGCCAGAGATTAACGGCTTTGAATATAATCCTGAAAAAGCCAAAGCATTGTTAAAGCAGGTTAATATTCCAGCAGGCCTGCTTAATTCCGATGGATTGTTGGAGTTTAGTTATAAGACTTCTAATGACCCAACGCGCATTCGTCTAGCGACTATTTATCAGTCTCAGCTTAAAAAGATTGGCATTCATTTGAATGTACAAAGTTACGATTGGGGAACCTTTTACAATGACATTAAAAAAGGCCGATTCCAAATGTACAGTTTGGCGTGGGTGGGGGTGAAAAGTCCGGATATTTTTCAGTATGTGTTCGATAGTAAGGCCATCCCGCCAAATGGTGCCAACCGAGGTCGCTATCGTGATCTTAAAGCGGATGCATTCATTGCAAAAGCGTTACAGCAAACCGATTTAGACGAGCAGGCAAAAACCTATCGAGATTTACAAATTCACCTACAAGAGACACTCGCTGCGATCCCACTATGGTACGAAGATCAATATACCGTTAGTCGTAAAGGCATGAGTGGTTATCAATTGTTCAATGATGGCCGTTTGGACGGGTTGTTGAGTGTGATGAAGAGTAAAGTAAGACTGTAATTTTACTTCGTAACACTATGATTTCAAATTGTTTTGATTGCTCTTGATTCAGCTTACTAAATGTCTCGGTGGTCAGTTTGGGTCAAAGCGCATCTCATCGCACCTGCCAAGCGGATGATATCGGTTGTTTTTGAGTTAAGACAGGTCAAATTTTTTATGTTTTTACCGGACATCCATTCACGGCAAAACTCTGAGGTGTCTTAACTCAAAATACTCCCTATGGGTTAGGGTTGCTTTAACTGAATAGGTTGCCTTTTGTTTCCCCAATTACCGGGTACCGGGTCAAATTTTCCTGGAATTGGCGTGTGGCAATTTGGGCACTCGGCGTTTGAGTTTAAGTGCCATTCATTAATCGTGTATTGGTTTCTGGCTATGAGTGTTGTGTGGCAAGTTGGGCAATTGGTTGCTTGGCCTTCGGGATCAAATACATTGCCGGTGTAGACATATTTGAGTCCTGCTTGAAGCGCAATCTTTCGAGCCATTTCTAAAGTGGTTGGCGGGGTTGGCGGGTTATTCATCATTCGGTAGTCTGGATGATAAGCGGTAAAATGCAGAGGCACGGCATCACCGCAGTGATTAATAATCCAGTCACACATTGCCTTAATCTCTTGTTCTGAGTCATTCTCGCCGGGAATAAGAAGGGTTGTTAACTCTAACCAGCAATCGGTTTGAGTGGCAACGTATTCAATCGTATCTAAAACCGGTTGCAGTTTGGCGCCGGTTAGCTTTTGGTAGAATTCATCATTAAAGGCTTTTAAATCAATATTAGCCGCATCCATCCATTTAAAAAATTCTTTACGGGGTTCTTCGCTAATGTAACCCGCCGTGACCGCTACGTTCTTGATGTCGTGTTTTCGACAGGCTTTGGCGGTATCAATTGCATATTCATAAAAAATAACTGGGTCATTGTAAGTATAGGCAACCGATTGACAGTGATGTTTTTTAGCGGCCAAGGCGAGGGCTTCTGGATCGGCTTGATCTAAGAGTCTATCCATGTCACGCGCCTTAGACATATCCCAGTTTTGACAGAACTTGCAAGCTAGGTTGCAACCCGCAGTTCCAAATGAGAGCACGGACGTTCCTGGAAAGAAGTGGTTGAGAGGTTTCTTTTCAATGGGATCAATACAGAAGCCGCTTGAGCGTCCATAGGAAGTTAACCACATTTGATTGTTTTTGCGACCACGAACAAAGCAGAAGCCACGTTGGTCCTCATGTAATTTGCATTCACGTGGGCATAAGTCGCATTGGATTAAATCATTGTCTAACTTATGCCAATGTGCCACTGGAATGACTGATGGGTGTTGTAAATCGACTTGTTTCATTTGTACTTACCTTGAAAACTTCTTTAATTACAACTATAAATGGGTGTAAGTAGATAATAATTCAAGGTTTAATAAAATGAATCACGTAAGAGATATGGCCGTAGCAGGTCTGTTTTACCCATCAGAAGCCAGTGAAATACAACGCATATTGGATGGTTGGCTGTTAGGTAAAGAAATAGATAGCAGTATAGAGCCAGAGTTAAAGGCGGACTCAATAAGAAAAATTGTACCTAGGGCACTGATTTTACCGCACGCGGGTTTTGTGTATTCTGGCAAGGTTGCCGCACAAGGCTATCAGTTATGGACGAAACCGAATTCAGCAGGCCTGCTAAATTCGATTAAAACCATTGTGGTTATGGGGCCTGCCCATCATGCTGCATTTGAAGGCATTACCACGGTTGATTTTGATGCCCTTAAAACCCCTTTAGGCGACTTAAAGGTGGATAGCGAACTGCGTGACCGACTGTTAAAAGCGTTCAACGAAATACAAGTTTCTAATTTTGCGCATGCCAAGGAGCACTCGATTGAGGTGCACCTGCCTTTTATTAAATACTTGAGCCCTAATGTAAAAGTCCTGCCTTTATTAAATGGTCAAGTGAGTGCAGAAACCGTCAGTCGTGTTCTGGCATCATTATGGCAACAAGAGGGCGTTTATTTTGTTATTAGTAGTGATTTAAGCCATTTCCACACTTATGAGCAGGCACAGAAAATAGATGGCCAGACCGCAACGTTTATTGATGAATCGCAGTGGCAAAGTCTAACGGCAGAGCGGGCATGTGGTTACAAAGGGATTCAGGGGTTATTAAACATAAGGGCTTACACTGAACTTAAAACAGACTTAAATATTAATCGATTGCAGGTTATTAACTCGGGTGACAGCGCGGGCGATAAGTCCAGAGTGGTCGGTTACGGAGCGTGGGCGGTGTGTGAAAACGGCTGTTCGTTAACGGAGGAAGTGAGATGATATTAAATAAGCAGCAACAATCCTTACTACTTTCGGTGGCAAAACAGAGTACGTTATCGGGTTTAGACGGTTTTCTAATGGCGAATATCATTGAATGGCTTAATGAAGTGGAGCTGGGTTCTTTTAGCGATAACAACAACGACCTTTTATGGCAGCCAGCCGCGACCTTTGTCACCTTTAATAAAAAGCAAAGTCTACGGGGGTGTATTGGCAGTTTGCAGGCGGTGAGACCGTTACTTGAGGATGTTGCTCACAACACGTTTAATGCCGCGTTTCGTGATCCACGTTTTCAGCCTATTGAGCGTGATGAATCGCCAGAACTGAATGTTGAGATTTCGGTTTTATCAAAACCAGAGCCAATGAAAACCAGTGCCTCTTTTGAAGATTTTTTAGAGCAGTTAGAGCCTTTTAAAGACGGCTTAATTTTAAGCGAGGGTTTTAACAAAGCCACGTTTTTGCCAAGTGTTTGGGAGCAACTTCCCAATAAACAAGATTTTGTTTTACAGTTGATGCGCAAAGCCGGTATTTATCAATGGTCAAAAAATGTTAAAAGCGAACGTTATTATGCGAATGCATTTTCAGCTAACTGGCATGATATTACGCCTTTAGAGTCTGGAATTTAATCGCTTATGAATGGATGAATTCATCTTATTAAAAGCTTGTTGATAGTGGATTCAGCCGCAATTCAAAAATCAGCAGGCCTGCTTAAATTAAATCTCTCAATGCAAACCGAATAATTTTATGAATGCTTTTCACATACGGTGTTTTCAAGGGTAAAATAACCGTCAATTTTCTTTATCTTTGTAGCTTGATTTGTCCTATTCATTGACCATTTCCATTGCAGATCAGACCCTTACACTCTTCCAAGATAGGCAGTTGGTTAGGTGTTATGCGGTAAGTACCGCATTAAAAGGCATTGGTTGCAAAAAAGATTCCGGAAAAACCCCGCTTGGTCACCACCTTATTCGAGCTAAAATCGGCACCGATGAACCGCTGAATACCGTGTTTGTTGGTCGCCGTCCGACCGGCGAAATCTACACTAAAACCCTCGCAGGTGCTTACCCCAATCGAGATTGGATTTTAAGCCGCATTCTCTGGCTGTCCGGTACTGAAGTGGGGCGCAATCGTCTTGGGCAGGTGGATACCATGCAACGCTATATCTACATCCATGGTACGCCTGACACCGAGCCCATGGGGATTGCACTGTCACACGGCTGTATTCGAATGCGTAACCTTGATTTAATCGAACTGTATGAACTTGTTGATCCTTATACCTCTGTTGAGATAATCGAATGATTGGCTATCTGTTTCGTCTAATCGGTTCGGTGTTATTTGTCTCTTGGATTGTGGGCACGCTGGTTTTCTTTTTGATTCACTTGGTTCCGGGTGATCCGGTTGCCGTGATGTTAGGGGATTGGGCGAATCCGGCAGACGAAAATGCGTTACGCATGCAGTTGGGTTTGGATAAACCGATTCTTGAGCAATACACCCATTACTTAATTGGGTTAACTCAATTCGATTTAGGTCAATCTCTGTTCTTTCAACAGCCGGTCTCTGAGTTAATTGCCGAACGTTTTCCGATGACGTTACAGCTGGCCGTCATGGCATTGTTGGTGGCCGTACTGATTGCCTTTCCATTAGGGATTTGGGCAGCCTTACGTGCAGGTAAGTGGCCAGACCATTTAGCAATGACGGTCTCGTTGGTGGGGGTGTCGATTCCTAACTTCTGGTTGGGGCCAATGTTAATTCTGTTGTTCTCTTTATCGTTGGCGTGGTTACCGGTGAGTGGCGCCGAACAACCCTATTCTTGGGTGCTACCAGCCATTACATTAGGCACCGCCTTAGCAGCGATTTTAGCGAGAATGTTACGGGCATCGCTGTTAGAGGTAATGCACGAGGACTATATTCGGACTGCACAGGCTAAAGGCTTGAGTCCACGTTGGGTTTACGGAAAACATGCGCTGTTAAATGCCTTACTCCCGGTGGTGACTATTTTAGGTTTGCAATTGGGCACGTTGCTGGGTGGGGCTGTCATTACCGAAGTGGTCTTTGACTGGCCAGGGTTAGGACAGTTATTAGTTGAGTCGATTCAACGTAGAGACTATCCAGTGGTGCAGGGCTGTATTTTGGTGATTAGTATCGCCTACATCACCATTAACGGTTTAACGGAACTGGTGTACGCGTGGATTGATCCGCGAATTCGGGTGGCGCAGTAGATGTTAAAGTACCTAAGTTATTCGATTGTTATCGTCTGGGCGCTGATGGCGTTTGCCGGCTTTTTTATTGATGAAAGTGCCAACCAAGTTTTTTTAAATTCGTTTTTAACGCCTCCAAATGGGGAGGCGCTTTTAGGCCGCGATGAACTAGGTCGTCCGGTTTTGGAACGGGTTATTCTCGGTGCACAAACCTCATTGCTGGTTGCACTTGGTGTGGTGTTTTTTTCAGCAATTATTGGCACGACCATCGGCGTTTACAGTGGTTATATGGGCGGTTGGACGGATCGCGTTATTACCAAAATCATTGATGTTTTTTTGGCTTTTCCGGGCTTATTACTGGCCATTGCACTAGCGGCAATTTTAGGGCCCGGCATTGAGAATGTGGTGTTTGCGTTGGTGGTCGTCGGGTGGGTTGGCTATGCCCGCTTAGCGCGCGCGCAAACCTTAAGCTTACGCCACCGCGAACACATTTTTGCTGCGCGCGCGTTAGGCGTTGCCACGCCGCTTATCCTGTTTAGACATGTGTTACCGCTTATATTGGCGCCGTTAGGGGTAGAGGCAACCTTTGGAATTGCCGGTGCGGTTATCTCTGAAGCAGGCCTGTCGTTTTTGGGATTAGGGGTTCAGCCACCTGAAGCGTCGTGGGGGAGCATGATTAAAGAGGGCACGCGTTACTTGCTAGTGGCACCGCATTTAGTATTAGCGCCGGGTATTGCGTTGATGTTAGTGGTGCTGGCGGTTAACTTAATTGGTGATCAGTGGCGTGATTATTTGGATGTGCGTTCGCGCAGTAACAACCGAGCGTGACCGTTGGTAGCCGTTTTTATTGGTCGTTAATTTTTAGTAACCATTAAACACGGGTTAACAATTGAACTCTATCGCCCAAATTCAAGGTGCCTTCTCGCAGTACCTTGCAACGTGCACCGCCTCGCCAGTTAGGCGTTAAGGCTTTTTTCAGACCGGGCTGTAAGGCATCCATTCGTGCACACGGGTCGGTCTCTTTGGTAATTTCCAATAATACCGATCCAACTTGAATTTGATCACCAATCATTAGGTCATTAAATTCAATATCATCAATTAGCAGGTTTGCGCGTCGTTCAATCCAGTTAATGGTTTTACCCGCTTCTTCACAGGCTAAATTCCAGTTTTTAAGCGAGAGCAGGGTGATTTGCGTTTTTCTATTTTTTGCCCCTTGATAGTCATTTTCTAAACCCGATTCTTTGCTGACTTTAATTGCCTCATGCTCGGTTATAGGGGCTTTTGATGACGGATGGGTGGCGATACCAATGAGTTTTGCCATGGTCTTTATTTCCTTGAACAGATGATTTAATTCAGTATTTTAAATTACCAATATGACAAACAGTTTAAGGTTACCAAACAATCTTATTTTAAGTATCATAGCGCTATTATTTTTTAAACCAAATCAACTGTAAGGAAACGAATGAATACTGCTGCTGGAGAGTCGATGTCACTGGGTTCAGTCATGGTCGATGTTGCGGGCACTGTTTTACAACCCCATGAAAAAGCCCGCCTGATGGATCCGCTGGTGGCGGGCGTGATTCTGTTTGCGCGTAATTTTGAGTCGGTAGAACAGTTAAAAGCGCTGACCGATTCGATTCATGCGTTACGTCATCCAAGGTTGTTAATTGGTGTCGATCATGAAGGTGGACGCGTTCAGCGATTTAGATCAGGCTTTACCCACATTCCCCCCATGCGCGTTTTGGGGCAGCTGCATGAAATCAACCCGCAATTAAGTTACGACAGTGCCGAAAAGATTGGCTGGTTATTGGCCAGTGAGTTATTAGCGGTGGGCGTGGACTTTAGTTTTGCGCCGGTTGTCGATTTGGATTACGGTGGCAGTAAAGTCATTGGCGATCGTGCTTTTGCCATGAATCCGCAAACGGTAAGTCAATTGGCGTTTCATGTTATGTCTGGAATGCGCAAAGCAGGCATGGCATCAGTGGCTAAACATTTTCCAGGTCACGGGTTTATTGAGGCCGATACGCATTTAGAGATTGCGATTGATGAGCGTCCATTTGCAGAAATTGAACAAAAAGATATGCAGCCGTTTTTGAGTTTGATTGAAAATGGCGTCGATGCGGTGATGCCTGCGCACGTTATCTACTCAAAAGTAGATGACCGCCCCGCTGGTTTTTCAGCGCACTGGTTACAAACGGTTTTGAGACAAAAGTGTCATTTTGAAGGCGCTATCATCAGCGATGATATGAGCATGAAGGCGGCGACCGAATATGGCACCGCTTCAGAACGCGTGTTAAGTGCTTTGCAAGCAGGTTGTGACTTGGTGCTGGTGTGTAATGATCCCCAAGCCGCAGATGAAGTGTTAACCAAGGTGAGTTGGCATGCCAATGCGCTGTCTCATGCGCGATTGATTCGCCTGCACGCCCATACAAAGATGGATTATGACAAATTGCAGTACAACCCATTATGGCAAGCGGCGGTAGGCGTGGTTAAGCGTTTAAATCAACCAAATGAACAACAGGAGTTAATTTGATGGAGTGGTTGTTACAAACCTGGTCGGAACTGGTGGTCTTGTCTGGTGAGCAGGTTTGGATGCTCATCGTGGGTACCATCCTAACGGTGACGTTTGTGGTGGATGTTCTGCAGCGTTTCTTTTTACGTAAACTGCACGACCATTTAGAAAAACGTGGCAAGGTCTGGTTAGACAGTTTTGTAGATGCCGCGCGTTCGCCAGCCTCATTCTTTATCTGGGTAAACGGAACGGTCTTGGCGGTTATCACCGTTATGAACAACTTTGGTGTTTACTCCGATTTAGTGCCCTATATCCAGTCGTTTAAATCAACAATTCTGACGTTATCGTTCGGTTGGTACGTGATTCGATTGGTTCAGCGTATGGAAGGGCACTTAAAGTTGTATGCTCGTAATGATGACCGTTTAGACGAAGTCACCGTAGAAGCACTTTCTAAAATTATTAAACTGATTGCGTTTATCTTAACCACTTTGTTTTTCTTAAATGCCTTTGGTGTGAGTCTGACAGGCCTGCTGGCATTTGGTGGTATGGGCGGTATCGCGGTTGGTTTTGCGGCCAAAGACCTATTGGGTAATGTCTTTGGTGGTTTGATGTTATACATGGATAAACCCTTTACCGTTGGTGAGTGGATTCGTTCGCCGGATAAGGAGTTAGAAGGGACGGTCGAGAAAATTGGTTGGCGTATGACCATGGTGCGTACCTTTGATAAACGCCCGTTGTACATACCAAATGGCATATTCTCAAATATCTCTATTGAGAATCCGTCACGTATGACGAATCGCCGTATTAAAGAGACGGTGGGGATTCGTTATTCGGATGTCAAACAGATGCATAATATTACACAAGGCGTCAAGGCGATGTTGCGAGCGCATCCTGAGATTGACCAAGATCAAACGATGATTGTGAACTTCAACAGCTTTGGACCTTCGTCTTTGGATTTCTTTATCTACACCTTTACCAAAACCACCGAGTGGATTCGATATCATGAGATTAAAGAAGATGTATTACTCAAAGTAGCTGGGGTAATTGAAGAGCACGGCGCAGAAATTGCATTCCCATCAAGAACACTGTTTATTGAATCGGGTGAATTGGATTTAAGTTCAAAACAACCATAGATGTTTATCGAGTTTGTTTATAAGAGAGAACCGCCGGTTAAATTTTTTCAGGCGGTTTTTTTGTTTTATCAGCTAGTTAACTTGGTTTTCTACGAGGTTTTCTACCCGTTCTTTTAAGTTTTTGAGCGAGTTAAAGGGCATATCAACCACCATTGCATTGACGAGCCAGCTAGGGATGTCTCCACCCGGTTCAGTGCTGATTTGTAGAGTGACCTTAACACTGGGTTGTGAGGTGTCTGAGTGTTGCGGTTGCAGTTTCCAAAACCCCTCTAAGCGTGGAACTCGAATAAGCCCTATTTGCGGAGGATAAGCGTCTGGCTGAGCACGCATTTGAATGGTAACGCCACCATCAGAATCATTGCTGACGGTGGCTAAAATAACCAAATCTCGGTCGGAGACGGGCCAAGGTAGATCGGTCACAGAATAGTTTAAAGATTGATGGTCATTGAGGCGTTTTAGTTGTTTGGCGAGTTTGGATTTGTAATACCATTGAGGGACATTCGGTGTGTCACGAATCACACTGACAACTTGATCGAGCGGGGCGTTAATTATGACCTCGCCTCTAAAAGCTTTAAAGTTTGTGCCTTGTTCGGACTGGGTCCACACCTTAACCGATGCTTCGTTTTGAGGTGTTTGTAGCTCCCAAGCCTGAACCATTTGGCTGTTTAAAGAGAGCATCAGCAAGCATGCGAGTGTTATTGACCGGTTTATTTTAAAGGGTAAAAACATATTGAGCAGGCCTGTTGATTTTAATGTGTGATTAAATCCGGTTTTTAAATAAAAATGACTTCCGGCTCTAGGTGGACACCAAATTTATGGTCGACCGCGTTTTGAATCATTTGTGCTAGTTCAAGAATATCTTGACCTGTGGCGCCACCGAGGTTTTCTATGACTAAGGCATGACGACTCGATACGCCAGCACGACCATTACGTTGGCCCTTCCAGTTGGCGGCTTCAATTAGCCAAGCGGCAGGGATTTTATAATTACCGTCTAAGGTTTTGTGGTTAGGGATGTCAGGGTAATTTTCTAAAATTTCTTGAAAGTACTCAGCACTGACCACAGGGTTTTTAAAGAAACTGCCTGCATTACCAAA
>JGI997J19993_1000375_pt1 | contig 13618 bp, 9 predicted proteins | sample Etolagbewater25m_FD_19993 | JGI IMG/M metagenome (IMG submission 19993)
TATCCTATGAAAGGTACTATTGATGCAAATATTCTCGATGCTAAAAAGATTATACTCAATGATAAAAAAGAGTTAGCAGAGCATACTATGGTAGTTGATTTATTAAGAAATGACTTATCAATCGTATCTAAAAATGTTAAAGTTGAAAACTTTAGATTTTGTGAAAAGATTAAAGCTGGAGAGAAAGAACTTTTACAAGTAAGTTCTAAAATTTCAGGTAATTTAGGAGAAAATTGGCAAGCCCGTATTGGAGATATTTTAACTTCTATTTTACCAGCAGGAAGTATTACAGGTACACCTAAAAAGAAAACTATTGATATTATTAAAAATGTAGAACAATATGATAGAGAATATTTTACAGGAATATTTGGAGTATTTGATGGAGAAAGTTTAGATAGTGCTGTAATGATACGCTTTATAGAAAAACAAGATTCTGGCTATGTTTATAAAAGCGGTGGTGGTATAACTTGTGATAGTGATTCAAAGAAAGAATATAATGAGATGTTAGATAAGGTGTATATTCCATGATATATTATTTTGAAACAATAAAATGTGATGACTTTGAAGTATTTAACTTACAATATCATAATAAAAGAATTAGTAAAACAATTGGGCTTAACATAAATTTACAAGAGTATATTTATCCACCAACAGATCATCTACTAAAATGTAAAGTTATCTATTCAATAAATGGTATTGAAAATATCCAGTTTGATAAATATACTCCAAGAGAGATTAAAACTTTAAAAATAATAGAAGCTGATGATTGTGAGTATCAATATAAATATCTTAATAGAGATATACTAAACTCTCTATATGAAAAAAAAGGGATTGCAGATGATATTGTTATTGTTAAAAATGGATATATAACCGATACTTCTATAGCAAATATTGCCATATTTAAAGATAACAAATGGCTTACACCATCAAATCCACTACTGATGGGAACAATGAGAGATAACTTATTGGAAAAAGAATTTATTCATGAAAGTAAGTTAAGTGTAGCTGAATTAAAACAATCAAAAAAGTTAGCACTTATGAATGCAATGATTGGATTTAAAGAGTTAACATCATTTAATATTATTTATTAATTCCGTGTCAATCTGATAAAATAATATCAAGGATTGAACATGGAAGAGAAATAGAGATGCTACATTTGAACCACAGATTATCAAGAAACAGCAATCCGACTTAAAAAATGCTTAAATTATTAATTCTTTATAGTCTTTTAAAAATTAGATATAACTTTTTAAAAGCCTTTTTTCTAAACGATAAACCAATAATAAAAAGATTCTAGCTATAATCTATATTCATAAGATAATTAGGAATCATTTTGTTAAAAACTATACTTTTATTTACTTTTATTATTTTCACTCAACTAAATGGACAATCATTAGAAAAAGTATCACTTCAATTTCATTGGAAAGATCAATTTGAATTTGCTGGATACTATATGGCTAAAGAGAAAGGTTTCTATAAAGAGCTCGGTCTTGATGTTGAGTTTAAAAATTATGAATATGGAATAAATGTAACCAAAGAAGTAGAAAATAAAAAAGCAACTTATGCTATTGGTGGTAGTGATTTAATTGTTGATATTTCAAATGGTGCTAAAATATCAATGCTAGCAGCAGTTTTTCAATCTTCCCCTTTGGTTTTATTAACAACTACTAAATCAAATATTAAATCCATTGACGATTTTAAAAATAAAAAAGTAATGTTAACCCCTGATACTTTAAACTCTGTTACTTATAATGCAATGCTTAATAAAGAGAATATATCATTTGCTGATATTCATATTCAAGAGCATAGTTTTGATGTAAATGATCTCATAATTGGTAAAACAGATCTTATGCAATCTTATATTACTAATGAACCGTATGCTTTAAAAAAAGCTGGGATTACTCCTATTATATTTGACCCAAAAGATTATGGTTTTGATTTTTACAGTGATATACTTTTTACGAGTGAAGATGAGATAAAAAATCATAGACAAAGAGCAATAGATTTTAAAGAAGCATCTTTAAAAGGTTGGAAATATGCTTTTGAAAATATTGAAGAGAGTATTTCAGTCATACATAAAAAATATAATTCCCAGAATAGATCAATAGAAGCATTACGGTATGAAGCAAAAGAGTCAAAAAAACTTGCCTTTTATGGTGAAAAAAATATTGGTAACATATCATTGCATAAACTCAATCGAATGTATGATGCCTATAATATTTTAAATCTTGTTAATACTCCTATTGATATGAAAAAATATTTTGTTAAAACAGAGTATGAGTGGGAAATACTACTTACACAAGAAGAAAAAGAGTATTTGAAAAAATACCCTATATTTATAGTAAGTAATGAGAAAGATTATCCTCCTTATGACTTTTTTGAAGATAGCGTCCCTAAGGGTTATTCGATTGATTTATTAAAATTATTAGCTAGTAAATTAAATATCAATATAAAATTTGAAACAGATACTTGGAATAATTTAGTTAAAAAATTTTGTAATGGTAAAATAGATATTTTACACCCAACTGATAAGTCAAAGCAAGTGATTGAGTGTGGAGAGTTTACAAAACCTATTATTCAAGATAGTTCCCAGTTTTTACTAAGAGATGATTTTAAAAAGGTCAATACTTTAAAAGATCTTTATGGATATAAAATAGCCTCACCAAAAGGTTGGCAACAAACGGAACTGTTTAAAAAAGAGTATAAAGATAAATTAAAAGTTATTGAAGTTAAAAATACTTTAGAAGCAATTGAATATGTACGAGCAGGAAAAGCTGATTTTGCTTTTGATTATGGAAATGTCTTAAACTATCTAAAAACAAAACATGGATTCAATGGATTAAAAGTAGAAGGAAGTTTTATAAATGGTTCAGATTTAGACAATCTTTATATTGCAGTTAATAAAGGTAATACTACTTTTAAGAATATATTACAAAAAACAATAAATACAATCTCTACAGATGAAATAACTAAATTACAAACAAAATGGTTTGGAAAACATATTACTAATAAAGTGCTTAACTTATCAAAAGAAGAAATTGCATATTTACAAAATAATCAGATCAAAATGTGTGTAGACCCAGATTGGGAGCCTTATGAAAAAATTGATAAGGATGGAAATCATGTAGGTATTGTAGCAGATTTTTTAAAGTTGATTGAGAAAAGAATTAATACAAAGTTTACTCTAGTTAAAACAAAATCTTGGGACGAAAGTTTAGAGTATAAAAAAAGTGGTAAATGTGATATTTTATCTTTTTTGAATAAAACACCTAAAAGATCTGAATTTCTCAACTTTACAGAAGTATTATATAAAGAACCTGAAGTTATAGTTGCAAAAAATGATATTACTTACATCAATGGATTTGAAGATCTTAAAAACAAAAAAGTAGGTATAGTTAAAGGGTATCAACTAGAAGAGTTTCTTTTAAAAAACTATCCAGATATAAAAATAGTTTATGTAAAAAATAAAGAAGAAGGTATAAAAAAGGTATCTAATAAAGAGGTTTTTGCATCAATACATGCACTATTAGGTGGTGCATATATAATTAGAAAAAATAATTTACTTGATATTAAAATAGCTGGAGAAACTAAAAGAACGAACGAATATAGAATAGGAGTAGATAAAAACAACTCTATATTGCTAGGTATTTTAGATAAAGCTGTAAAATCAATTACAGATCAAGAAAAAAACAATATGGTATCCCAATGGATTTCTGTAAAGTTTGAGCAACAGATTGACTATTCTATTATTTGGCAAATAGTTGTTTTTTCTTTATTTATTGCTTTTTTCTTAATATACAGATTAAATACCATGAAAATTAATAAAAAAAAACTTCAAATCTTAATAAAAGAAGAAGTAGAAAAATCAAGGAAAAAAGATAATCTTATTTTCCAGCAAAATAAACTAATTTCAATGGGTGAGATGATTGGAAATATTGCCCATCAATGGAGACAACCTTTAAATAGTATTAATAATTCCGTGGCACTTATTGATAAGAAAAACAGAAATAATATAAGTATAGATGAAGATTTAGATGATATTGAAAATACTGTTCAATATATGTCAAAAACAATAGATGATTTTTTGAATTTTTATAAACAAGATAAAGAAAAAGTTTATTTTGATATTCGAGATGTAGTATTAAGAACCATAAATATAATTAAAGGTTCATATGGTAAAAATAAAATTCTTATTGAAAATGATACAAAAAGTTTTCAATTATATAACTTTCCAAATGAACTTCAACAGGTACTTTTATCTATTTTAAATAATGCAAGAGATGCTATAATAAAAAGTGAAAAAAGTAATGGTATAGTTAAAATAAAAACAGTTCTTGATAAAAACAATAATAAGTTATTGCTTGAAATATTTAACAATGGTGGGAATATAGAAGAAGAGATAGTAGATAAAATATTTGAACCATATTTTACAACTAAACACAAATCTCAAGGAACAGGCTTAGGGCTATATATAGCAAAAACAATTATTGAACAAAGTATTTATGGGAAATTAACTCTTGAAAATAGAGATGATGGTGTTTGTTTTATAATTAAATTAGATATTGGAGATATAAATGCAAGATAACTTATTCCCTTTTAGTATTTTAGTAATAGAAGATGAAAGTAGTTTAAGAAAACAACTTGTAGAGATATTAAAATTTGATTTTAAAAATGTATATGAAGCTTCAAGTGCTGAAATGGCATTAGGTATTTATAAAGATAAGAAGCCTGATATTATGCTTGTTGATATAAATTTGCCAAATATAAGTGGATTAGAATTTATAAATGAAGTAAGGAAAAATGACCACTCAACAAAAGCTATAGTACTAACAGCTCATAGTGAAGTAGAGTACTTAAAAAAAGCAACAAGCTTGAAACTAACTGATTATCTAATCAAACCACTTAGTAGAAAAGCCTTAAGAGAAGCACTTAATAATGCAATATTGGAAATAAAAAACTTTAAAGTTATTTCCAATAATGTAGTTCAATTAAAAGATAATTATAGTTGGGATATTAATGAACAAACACTTTTTAAAGAGTATGAAGAGATTAAATTATCAGCTTTAGAAAAAAAGCTATTAAATCTATTTATGAAAAATCAAAATGTAGTTTTAGACTTTGATACAATAATTATAAATCTATGGGATGATTATGAAATTGATAAAATGAACTCTTTAAAAACTTTGATAAGAAAGTTAAGAAAAAAGATTCCTGAAAACTGTATTGAAAATATCTATAAAGAGGGTTATATTTTAAGAAATTGATTTATAAATATATAATCTTATCCCAGGCTAAAACCAAAACCATTATAACTCCAACTGTAAATCCAATCACAAGATACTTAACTTTACAAACCTCAAAGTCCATATTTATTCTCCTATTTAAAAATTATATTTTTATTATTGAATAGTATTATTTAAAAGTGTCCAAGTAGTAATTTTTATTATAAATTTCAAAAAGTTCCTACTTGGACACTTTTTGTATGTATAATTATTCATTTAAATAAAACAAAAAAGAATCTAAATGAGTACCCACTTACAACAACTTGAAAATGAATCAATCTACATAACAAGAGAAGCAATTGCAACTTCATCAAACCCTGCAATGCTTTATAGTATTGGAAAAGACAGTTCAGTGATGTTACATCTTGCATTAAAAGCATTTTATCCAGCAACTCCACCATTTCCATTAGTGCATGTAGATACCCTTTGGAAATTTAAAGAGATGATAAGCTTTCGTGATAAAAGAGCAAAAGAGGTTGGAATGGAACTAATTACATATGTAAATCCAGAAGGGATAAAGATGAATATATCTCCATTTACACACGGCTCAAAACTACATACTGATATTATGAAAACAGATGGTCTAAAACAGGTTTTGAATAAACATAAATTTGATTGTATCTTTGGTGGTGCAAGACGTGACGAAGAGGTAAGTAGAGCAAAAGAGAGAATATTTTCTCACCGTGACAAAAACCATACTTGGAACCCAAAAGAGCAGCGACCAGAGCCTTTTAATATTTTCAATACTAATATTGATAAAGGAGAATCTTTTAGAGTTTTCCCACTCTCTAATTGGACCGAAAAAGATATTTGGGCATATATAGAGCAAGAAAATATAGATATAGTTCCTCTTTATTTTGCAAAAGAAAGAGATGTATTTGAATATGATGGTATGTTAATATTAGCAGATGATGATAGAGTACCACAAGAGTATCAAAAACAAATTAAAAAAGAGATTGTTAGATTTAGAACTCTTGGGTGTTATCCACTTACAGGTGCAATTAAATCAGATGCAAATAGTTTAGAAAAAATTGTTAATGAGATGAATAATGCAAAAACAAGTGAGAGAAGTGGAAGAGCAATAGATAAAGATCAAACAGGTTCAATGGAAAAGAAAAAAGTTCAAGGATATTTTTAATGCAAAATAGTATGTTAAAATTTATAACTTGTGGAAGCGTAGATGATGGTAAAAGTACACTTATAGGTAAACTTCTTTATGATACAGATTCAATATTTATAGACCAACTCCAAACTTTAAAAAATGACTCAAAAAGATATGGTACTCAAAATAATAAAATTGATTATGCACTTTTAACAGATGGTCTCTTAAGTGAACGATCACAAGGTATTACAATAGATGTAGCTTATAGATATTTTGATACAGATAAAAGAAAATTTATAATTGCAGATACCCCAGGACATGAGCAATACACAAGAAATATGGCAACAGCAGCAAGCACAGCTGACGTATCTGTTGTACTAATAGATGCTTCAAAGGGTATTTCAATTCAAACCAAAAGACATCTTTATATTACAACACTATTTGGAGTAAAAGATATAGTTGTAGCGATTAATAAAATAGATGTAGTCAATTTTAGTGAAGATATTTTCAATACTATCAAACAAGAATTCTTGGATATAGTATATTTATTAAAATTTCGAAATCTAAAAATAAACTTTGTTCCAGTTTGCTCAATAGATGGGGACAATATTGTTTTTAAAAGTAAAAACACCCCTTGGTATAAAGAGACTACACTTATTGATATACTAGAAAATATAACATCAGATGATTCTTATAATAGCAATTTTAGATTTCCGATTCAATATATAAATAGACCAAATGCAAACTTTAGAGGCTATTGTGGGACAATTGCAAGTGGTTCTATAAAAGTTGGTGATAAAGTAAAAATAACTCCTTCTAATAAAACAACCACTATCAAAGATATTGTAACATTTGATGGTAATTTAAATGAAGCAGATAAAGGTGATTCCATTACCCTTACTTTGGAAGATGAGATAGATATATCAAGAGGTGATATTATTGTAAAAACTGATGAAAATATATATCTTTATGATCAATTCAAAGCGACTATAGTTTGGATGGATGATATACCTTTTAATTTAAATAGCAACTATGAACTTAAAATCGCCACTTTAAATATAGCTGCAAAAATTAACCCAATGACAAAAAAAAATCTTTTAACGCTTCAAGATGTAAAAACAGATACTATAGCGCAAAATGAAATAGTAAATTGCAACATTTTAATAAATAAAAAAGTCCTAATAGATAAGTTTAGTAACAATAAAACAACAGGTAGTTTTATTCTTATTGATAAAATATCCAATCAAACAGTAGCAACTGGAATTATAATAGAAACTATAGTATCTAAAAAGAATATATTTATTGAACACCATACTATCACGAAAGAGTTAAGACAAAAAAATCTACAACAAAAGCCTTTTATACTTTGGTTTACAGGACTTAGTGCTAGTGGGAAGTCTACATTAGCAAATGAGATAGAAAAAAAACTTTTTTCAAAAGGATATAAAACCTATTTACTTGATGGAGATAATTTAAGAGGTGGGCTTAATTCTGATTTAGATTTTTCAGTTGAAGATAGAGAAGAGAATATTAGAAGAGTTGCCCATATTTCACAACTGATGTTGGATGCAGGATTAATTGTAATTACAGCTTTTATTTCTCCATTTAAAAAAAACAGAGATTATGTACGAAGTTTAGTTAATAAAGATGAGTTTATAGAGGTTTTTGTAGATACTCCAATCGAAGTTTGTGAGCAAAGGGATAAAAAAGGACTTTATAAAAAAGCGAAAGATGGAATAATAAAAAATTTTACAGGTGTAAATTCACCCTATGAAAAACCTGAAAATGCAGAAATAACTCTTTGTAATGACAATATTGAGCAAAGTATAAAACAAATTTTAGATTATTTAGAAAGAGGATTTTAGATGAATTGGATATTTGAACTTCTTAAAAAATCTTCTTTCATATCAGCAGAACTTTTGGTATCATCATTTTTTATAAACCTTTTTGGTTTAGCTTCAGCTATATTTGTGATGCAAGTGTATGGAAGGTATTTAACACATGGACTTGATGCTACTTTAATAACCTTATCAATAGGTATGTTTATAATCATATCTATTGAATATCTTTTAAGAAATAGCAGATATAAAATAGCCCAAGCACTAATAATAAAAAGAGATAAAAAAGCCTCTTTTAATCTTTTTGATACTTTTTTAAGAGCTGATACAGAGCATCTAATGAGAATGAAAACAGGTATGAGACAATCTCTTTTAAATAAAAGTGAACAAATGCAAAATATCTTAAATCCAGCATTTTTTACAAGTGTCATAGATGTACCATTTGCATTTATATATTTAGCAGCTATATTTTATATCTCTTCATTTATAGGTTGGGTAGTTTTAATCCTTTTATTTACAGCTATTAGCATATCATTTTTATTAAGTTCAAAAATTCAGAAATATACAAAAGAACAACTAGAATCAAATGCACAAGTATCAGATATATCAAAATCAATAGAGCATTTTGAGATGATAAAAGTAAATGGAGCAAGTAATCTAGTAAAAAACAAATACGAAGATAGTTTAAAAGAGGCAAAAACTTATAAATATCTGATATCAAGTCAACAAAATAAAATGCAAAGTATTAATCAATCAATGACTTTACTTTTAAGTACACTAGTTATTGCACTAGGAGCTAGAGAAGTAACTCAAGGTAATATAGATTTTGGTATGTTAATAGGTATGAATATACTTGCAGCTAGAACTATGATGATACTATCTCGCCCTATGGCTTCATTATCTTCACTATTTCGAGCAAACCAAACAAAAAAAATGGTTGATAATTTTTTAAAAATTCCAACTATACAAAAAGAGGGAATTACATTAAAGAATTTTAAAACAAATTTAGAATTAGCAGATGTTACTTATGGATATGGGAAAGGTCCAATTTTTGAGAGAGTATCAGTAAAAATACCAAGGGGAAGTTTAGTTAAAATAATTGGTTCAAATGGTAAAGGGAAAACAACACTTAGTAGATTATTAGTAGGACTTTTTCACCCAAGAAGAGGAATGATTTTAGCTGATGGCGTTGACATTAGACAATTAGACCTGAATTGGTGGAATAAACAATTAGTCTATGTACCTCAAGAACCACAATTTATAAATACTACTTTAAAAGAGAATTTAACAGTTTTAAATCCTGCTATATCAGATGAAGAGTTATCACAAATTGTTAAAGATAGTAATCTTGAAGAGTTTATAAATTTAAGTGTTGACGGACTTGAAATGAAAATATCTGAAAATGGGAAAGAGTTACCCCTTGGAATTAGAAGAAGACTATCTTTAGCTCGTGCATTATGTACAAAAGGTTCAATTATGATAATAGATGAACCAACTGATGGTTTAGATGTAAATGGTATTGCTGCAATTGGAAATCTTATAAATGTTTTTTTAAAAGAGCAAAAAACAGTTATAGTTTTAACCCATGACCAAAATCTTATTCAAGCAAATGGTATAATAATTGATTTAAATCATAAACCAATACCTAAAATAACATATTAAAACAAGAGTAAAAAATGAAAACATTTAATGATTTAGAAAATATTAGTAAAAATACCCACAGTTTGATTATTATTCTTGTAGTTTTTATAATAACTTTTGGGATATGGAGTGCAATAAGTCCCCTTGATGTTGTGAGTGCAGCAAAAGGGACTGTTATACCTGTAGGAAAAATAAAACAAGTTCAACATTTAGAGGGTGGAATTATTCAAAGTATTAATGTTAAAGAGGGACAAAAAGTAAATGTAGGAGATACTTTAGTTGTATTGTCTTCTATAATAAATAGATCAGAACTTGAAGAGTTAAAGGTGAGAATACTATCTTTAAAAGCTGATATAATAAGACTTCAAAGTGAATCTAAAAATGAAAAAACTTTAATATTTTCAAAAAATTTGGGAAATAATAAAGAACTTATAAAAAGAACAAATGAACTTTTTAATGCTAGAATCCAAACTATCAAATCAAAAAAATTAACCCAAGAAAAAACAATAGATGAAATAAAAGCTAGATTAAGAAATTTAAAAGACAAATTACTATTAGCAAAAGAGCAAGTAAAAATAGGTGATGAGTTAATCAAACAAAAATTAAGCAATAGATATGAACAAATTGAAAGATTAAAAGAGTATAACTCTTTAAAAAGTAAAATTGATGAAGATACAATAGCTATAACAAGAGCAGAAGAACAATTAAATAATATTGATAGAGAGTATAAAGAAAAAATTCAAGCAGAATTATCTCAATCAAAACAAAATCTTCAAGAATTCAATAAGAGATTAGAAAGATTTAAAGATAGTTTAAATAGAACGGTATTAAAAGCACCACTAAGTGGTACAATCAAAAAACTAAATATGGTAACAATTGGTGGAGTATTAAAACCAGGAGAAACAGTAATGGAAATTGTTCCAAATGAAGATAAACTCATAGTTGAAGCAAAACTACTTCCTCAAGATGTAGGTCATATACAAGTAGGACAAAAAGCTTTTGTGCAACTTGATGGAAGTGATAGCTATAAATATGGGAAAATCCAAGGAATAGTAACTCTTATTAGTGCTGATAGTTTAGTAACCAAAGAGGGTGAAGCATTTTTTATTGTAAGAGTTGCATTAAATAAAGACCACTTTGGAGATAATCAAAAACAACAAATTAAACTTTTTCCTGGAATGCTTGTAAATGTTGGGATAATATTAGGAGAAAGAACTGTTTTAGAGTATATTTTATCACCATTTTTAGGTAGCCAATCTTTTGTTTTAACAGAAAAATAAAAATAACATATAAAAAGTTCCTAGTTGGACACTTTTATCATATAGAATTAAGATAAATAATTTTATATAGGAGATAAAAGTGACAAAAAGAACAATCGTAACACTATCATTAGCAGTAATAACTGCTTTTAATTTACAAGCAGGTGATTTAACACAACAATATACAGATTTATTAAATGAACATAATTTAATAAAAGCAGCAAAACAAAATGTACAAGCAGCAAAATCAAAAGTAGAAGTAGAACAAACAGGTTGGACACCTGATATCACCGTAAATGCAGATGCAGGAAAAGATAACTACTATAGAAAAGATAGTGATGATTCACACCTTTATACAAATACAGTATCAGTAACAGCAAACCAACTTTTATGGGATTTTGGGACATTAAACTCAAATATAGATAAAGCACAGTTTGGCGTTGCAAAGGCAAATGCAGAACTGGATAAACAAAAACAATATTTAATGTTAGCAGGTTTAGAAGCACAAATTGATTTATATACAGCAAATCAAAGAGTAAATATTGCAAAACAATCTCAAAATAACATTAAAGAACAAACAAAATTAGAATCAGCAAGAATAGATGCAGGTAGAGGATATACAACAGATTTACTTCAAGCAAAAAGTCAACTAGCACAATCACAAGCAAAAACTATTGAAATGGAAGGTGCTTTAACTCAAGCACAAAATAGATATAAAGCTATTTTTGGTGTAGATACTAATTTAAATAGTGAAAAATTAACGCTTTCTATTGATACTCTTTTACCAAAAACTTTAAATGAAGCTATAACTTCAGCACTTGAAGTACAACCAGATTTAGTTGTATCAAAAGCAGATTATACAATAGCAAAAGCAAATGTAAAAAGTGTAAGTAAGCAAGAGTTGATGCCAAAACTTGAATTAGTAGCAAAATATATGGATGAGCATAATCCAGATGGTTTAGATTCAGATAAAGAGCAAAGAAATATTGGTGTTCAATTTTCTTGGAAGTATAATACTGGACTAAAAGCTTCAAAAGCAAAAGCAGTGGTAAGATATTCAGCAAACTCAAAAAATGATGAGTATGCAAATGTAAAAAGACAAGTTACTGAAAATACAAGCAATGCTTGGAATCAATTACAAACAGCAATGAAAAGAGAAGAGTATTTAAATAATACAGCTTCAATTTTAAATGAGTTCTTAGAACTAGCTAGAAAAGAGAGAGAACTCGGAAAGAGATCACTTCTTGATGTACTAACAGCAGAGACTTCACTGTTAAATGCAAAAAGTGACGCAATAGCTGCTAATTCTGATGTAATAAAAGCAAAATTAAACTTACTACTTCAAGTATCAAAATTAGATCTAGCTATCTTAGATAAATAAGGATAAGCAATGGCAGACGAAAATAAACCACAAGAGGATAATACTCAAAATAGTGAAGTATTATCCCAATTAGTTGATACTGCTGTAGATACTTTTCAAGAAGGAGTATCTACAGAAGATAAAGCTCAACTAAGAAATAATGTTATAGATAAAGCTATCCAAAAAGCTCAAGAGAGTGGTATGAGTGCTGAGAATATTACAAAAATCAAACTTGTACTTCAAGAGGTATTAAATGACAATACAATTATTGATACAAACTCAATAGAAACATTTAAAGAGGAGTTAAGTACTAAACTATTTCAAAGTGTAACTTTGCAGATAAATACTGAGCAAAGTATTCAAACAACACAAGAAAATACACAAGCACCAGTACAAAATGAAAATGAACAAGATAATATAGTTCCAGATGACACTCAAGCACAAAATGTTTTAAATAATGAAACTGTAACTTTAAATGTGCCACAACCAGTTATTATAGTAGAACAGTCACAAAATAACAGTACGGCACAAACTACTCCTAATCTATCACAAGCAAATCGCACAGAAGATAAATATGTAGAAAGCTCTTTTTCTTTATCACTTAATACAAATAAGCTAGAAATTGTAAACAAATTTGAAGATACAGAAGAACCTGTGCAAAAAGAGGAAGTTTTAGTAAAAGATGAACCTCCACAAGTAGAAGAAAAAGAAGTAATAGTAGATAACACTCCTCCTATTGCACCTATAATTATATTTAATGATATAGGAGACAGTCATAGTGATGGTATTACTTCAAACAATAGTGTAACAGTTTTAGGACTTGAATCAAATGCAACTTGGCAGTATTCAATTGATGGTGGTACTACTTGGAATACTGGAACTGCTTCAACATTTGATGTAGATACTGATGGTACTTACAATGCTGGGGATATACAAGTAAAGCAAACAGACCAAGCAGGGAATGAAAGTGAAGTTGGAAGTAGTACAAGTTCTATGACCTTTGATACAGTTGGTGAAGATTCTCCTGTAACATTTGATCTTGCAACTGATACAGGAAGTTCAAACTCTGATAATATTACAAATGATGCTACTGTAAATATAAATGTTACAAGTCTTCTTGTAACAGGTTGGGAATA
>JGI997J19993_1000376_pt1 | contig 13552 bp, 14 predicted proteins | sample Etolagbewater25m_FD_19993 | JGI IMG/M metagenome (IMG submission 19993)
CAATGTAAGAACAAATGGAAGCTATAGAGGTGATAAACCTTTAAAGGAACAAAAAATCATAAAAGCGTATATCAAATAAAAGGATAATAAATGCAAGTATGTAACTGTAATGATGTTGAATATGATGAGATTAAAGAAGCCGTGGCAAAACATGGTAGTGATATAGAGATAATCAAAGAGGAAACAAGTGCTGGGACTGCTTGTGAGTGTTGCTTGGAAGAAGATTGTGATATGGTAGATTTACCATTACCACTTGCTATTAAAAAAGCTGTTGAAGAATTGGCTTAAAATATTTTCTTTCTATAAAAAAAGGGTGCAACTTTTTAGTTGCACCCTTTTTATTATCTATGATTTAGTATTAAACTAATTTATCAATAACTTTCATCAAAAATTGTGCAGAATTTTTTGCACTACTTTCTAAAAATTCATCAAAATTAAATCCAGCATCCATATCAGCTGTATCACTAATAGCTCTTAAAATAAGACAAGGAACTTGTAAAGCATCACATACAACAGCAACTGAAGCTCCCTCCATTTCTAAAGCATCAGCTTTAAAAGTAGTTTCAATAAACTCTTTTCTTTTTTCATCTGCAACAAATTGATCACCTGTAGCTATAATACCCTCTATGATTTTTATATCATTCTCTCGTGCTACTTCAAGTGCAATATTTTTCAACTTCTCATCAGTATTTACATACACTTCTCCACCTGGTACATACCCATAAGGATGTCCAAATGCTGTAATATCTAAATCGTGTTGAGAAAGTTTATTTGCAACGATTAAATCCCCTATTGCTAACTTAGGGTTAATCCCACCAGCAACTCCACTAAATAATAGTGTATCACAACCAAATTTTTGTATCATAGTTGAAGCTGTAAGAGTTGAGAATACTTTCCCAATTTTTGAGTATGCAATAACTACATCAAGATTCCCAAGCTTACACTCATAGTAAGTATTATTCGCATAGTCATTTTTCTTTATATCAGTAAAGTACTCTAAAAGTGGAGTAATCTCCTCTTCCATTGCACCCATTATTGCTAATTTAGTCATTTAATACTCCTATTGTAGCCTCTAAAGATTTCATATCTGATACATTTACAGTTGGCGTCTCTTTACAAATCTTTCTATTAAGTCCTTTTAAAACGGCTCCATTTCCAAACTCTATAAACAACTCTACTTCACTAGCTTTTGAAGCAATTGAATGTTTATATTTTACTGGAGATATTAGCTGCTTACCAAGTAAATCTATAGCTACCTCTTTTGTATTATAAGCATCAGCTGTAACATTTGAGATAACTGATGTTTCAAAGTTATCAGTTACAAACTTATTTAGATATGGATTTAACTTCTCTACAGCGCTATTAAGAAGCTCACAGTGACTAGCAACTGACATATCAAGTACTAGTGCTCTTTTTGCTCCTGCTTCTTTATAAGCATCTGCAACAGCTTCTAAATCTGCTTTAATACCAGCTACAACAATTTGACCATCCATATTGTAGTTTGCTGCCCATATTTTTTTACCTTCTGCTCTTTGTGATTCTGTCATAGATTCAACAGTAGCATCATCAAGTCCAACAAGTGCCATCATCCCTGCCCCTGCTCCCGCACAAGCTTCATTCATAAATAATCCTCTTTTATGAACTAACTCAACAGCATCAAGATAATCTATAGCACCACTTGCAACCAGTGCAGAAAACTCACCTAAAGAATGTCCCAATACAAATTCTGGTTTTATATCACATTGTGACTTGAAAACCTCAAGTGCTATACAACTTACCAATAAAATTGCAGGTTGTGTAAACTCTGTTTTTCCTAAATTATCATTCTCTTCAAATAACAACTCTTCGAAACTAAATCTAAGTCTATCACTTGCCTTAGCTATCATCTCTTTTGCAATATCACTATTTTCAAAAAAATCTTTCCCCATACCTACAGATTGACTCCCTTGACCAGGGAAAATAAATGCAACTTTTTTCATATTTACTCCATATACTTTATTATCTTTTTTAAATCTCTATTTAAATGTTAAACGGATTATATTATAATTTTATTGAACATCAGTTTTAAAAGATTTTAGAGAGTGAACTAATTATACTAATGAGTTTTTTAACAAGAAGTACCCTTAACTATTTAAGCATCTCATTAGTTAATAAATACTATTATTCAACAAGTGACTCAGAGTCATTTATTTTTACTATTAAATTAAGGAAGAGATATGTTTGATAAGATTAAAAAAATATTTTTATATATTGTTATTATTGTTGTTACTATTGCCATATATTTTATTTTTAATTATTTGCAACCGACACCTCTGCCAAAAGAATTTGCACAAGGTAATGGACGAATTGAAACAACACAGATAGATATCTCATCAAAACTTTCTGGAAGATTATTAGATATTGGTGTTGAGGAGGGGGATGTTGTTCAAAAAAATCAACTTTTAGCAACCCTTGATACAAAAGAATTAGAAGCAAAGCTTCAAGAGGCTATTGCACATGTAGAACAAGCCAAACAAAATAAAAACTATACGAAAGCTATTGTAACTCAAAGAGAAAGTGAACTTAATTTAGCAACAAAAAATTATAATAGATCAAAAACACTTTATCAAAATAAAAGTATCCCTCTTGTTGAACTGCAAACAGATGAGACGGCATATCAAACAGCTATAGCAGCTCTTACAGCTTCAAAAGCACAAGTTATCAGTGCCAATGCTGCTATTAATGCTGCACTTGCACAAGTCGAAACTATTAAAGTACAAATTAACGAAAGTAAACTATATTCACCAATAAAAGGAAGAGTTCTTTATAAAATAGCACAAAATGGTGAAATAATTTCCAATGGTGGAAGAGTTTTAGTAGTATTAGACTTGATGAATACTTATATGACAATATTTCTTCCTACATCACAAGCAGGATTGGTCAATATAGGTTCTGAAGCTAGAATTGTGTTAGATGCTGTACCAAATATTTCTATTCCTGCTACTGTTACTTTTGTCTCTCCCCAAGCTCAATTCACACCAAAAGAGATAGAAACACAAACAGAACGAGAAAAGCTAATGTTTCGTATAAAAGTGAGAATTGATACAAAGTTACTTGAAAAATATTTCAATAGAATTAAGACAGGATTACCAGGTGTTGCCTACATTAAACTCAATCCAAATACACCTTGGCCAGAAAATTTAAATAAACTTCCACAAAGTACACTTGAAAATAGTGTAAAATAAAATGAACTCTATTGCTAAAGTAAAGAACTTATCACATAAATATAGTGATGTAATAGCTTTAGATAATGTTACATTAGAGATTCCTTCTGGTAAAATGATAGGATTTATAGGTCCAGATGGTGTTGGTAAATCTACACTTCTTGCAATAATATCAGGTGTAAAAAAAATTCAAACTGGTGATGTTTCAGTATTAAATGGAGATATAAGTAACACACAATTTAGAAATTCCATATGTCCAAAAATAGCTTATATGCCACAAGGATTGGGAAAAAATCTTTATATGTCACTTTCAGTATATGAAAATGTAGAGTTTTTTGGACGATTATTTGGTCAAGATAAAAAAGAAAGAGATATCCGTATAACTGAACTTTTACAAAGTACTGGTTTACTCCCTTTTAAAGATAGAGCCGCTGGAAAACTCTCTGGTGGTATGAAACAAAAACTTGGACTTTGTTGTGCATTAATACATGACCCAAACCTATTAATACTTGATGAACCAACAACAGGAGTTGATCCCCTTTCACGAAGACAATTTTGGGAACTCATAGATAAAATTCGTAATAGAACTTCTAATATGAGTGTACTTATTGCAACAGCTTATATGGAAGAAGCCCAATCATTTGATCAAATTATTGCGATGGATGATGGTAAAATATTAGCACAAGCTACACCAAAATCATTACTTAGTAAAACAAATACTACAAATATTGATGAGGCATTTATTGAGCTTCTACCAGAACATAAAAGAAAAAATCACACAAAACTTGTCATTCCTCCAAAAGTATATGACAAAACTAATATCTACGCCATTGAAGCTAATAATTTAACAATGCAATTTGGAGATTTTAAAGCTGTAGACAATGTGAATTTTAAAATAGAACAAGGGGAAATATTTGGTTTTTTAGGTTCAAATGGTTGTGGAAAAACTACAACTATGAAAATGCTTACTGGATTATTACAACCAACAAAGGGAAAAGCAAAACTACTTGGAGAGTATGTAGAAGAAAATTCATTGGAGATGAGAAAGAAAGTTGGATATATGACACAATCTTTCTCTTTGTATACAGAACTTACTGTACTACAAAATATCACACTTCATGCAAAGTTATTTCATATAGATAAAACTATTATAAATCAACGCATAGAAGAATCACTTCAAAAATTCCATTTGAAACAATATGAGAATACTCTAGCAGAGGAACTTCCACTAGGAATTAAACAAAGATTATCTCTAGCTGTTGCAGTTATACATAAACCTGAGATGTTAATTTTAGATGAGCCAACATCAGGAGTTGATCCTGTATCAAGAGATAATTTTTGGAAACTTCTTATTGATCTTTCACGAAAAGATAAAGTGACAATATTTGTCTCAACACACTTTATGAATGAGGGAGAAAGATGTGATAGAATCTCGTTAATGCATCAAGGAAAAGTATTAGCAAGTGATACTCCAAAACAACTTATACAATCAAAAAATAAAGAAAATTTAGAAGATGCTTTTATTGAATATTTAGAAGATGCTACAAATGAAAATAAAAATACTACTGCACTACTAGAAGAAAATAAAACTGTCAATATACAAAAAGAACAACCAAATAAACAATTTAGTTTTTTAAGATTATTCGGATATAGCTATCGTGAATCATTAGAATTAGTAAGAGATCCTGTGAGATTAGTTTTTGCACTTTTAGGTACTGTTATTTTGATGTTCATTATGGGATATGGTATTACTATGGATGTTGAAGATTTAAAATTTTCTGTTTTAGATTATGACAAATCTCCTCAAAGTAGAAAATATATAGAAAATATATCTGGCTCAAGATATTTTCTAGAACAGCCTGAACTTAATTCACAAAAACAACTTGATCAAAATATGAAAAGTGGTAGCATAAATTTAGCCTTTGTTGTACCTCCAAATTTTGGTCAAGATTTAACCAAAGGTTACAATACCCAAATTGCTGTATGGATTAATGGTTCAATGCCTTTTCGTGCAGAAACAATCAAAGGTTATGTCGCAGGTATTCATAATACCTATCTAAAGCAACTTCAAAAAGAATCCACAAATTATAAAGACACCAAAAGTATTGTAAATATAGAATCAAGGTTTAGATACAATCAAGATTTTAAAAGTATTTACTCTATGGTTCCAGCCGTTATCCCTATGTTACTTATTTTTATTCCTTCAATTTTAATGGCACTCAGTGTTGTAAGGGAAAAAGAGTTAGGTTCAATAACAAATTTTTATGCAACACCGGTTACAAAATTAGAATTTCTAATAGGGAAACAACTTCCCTATGTAGTTGTAGGGATGATTAGTTTCTTTGGATTGATATTATTAGCAATTTTTATTTTCAATGTTCCCTTAAAAGGGAGTATTCTTACTCTCACTTTTGGAACATTATTATATGTAATTGCAACTACTGGTGTTGGGCTACTTATGTCCTCTTTTGCAAAAACACAAATTGCAGCAATTGCTGGAACTGCTATATTAACACTTTTACCAACTATTCAATTTTCAGGATTAAAAGAACCAGTAAGTTCACTAGAAGGTATTGGTGCTGTTATTGGGGATATCTTTCCTGCAAGCTATTATATAAATATCAGTCGTGGTATTTTTAGTAAAGCAGTTGAGTTTTCCGATCTTTATAAAGAGTTTATAATATTAGGAATCTCTATCTTTGTGATTATTATTTTATCAATGTTAGCTCTTAAAAAGCAGGAAGTATAAATGAAAAACAATTTATTAAATATTTATAACCTAAGTATAAAAGAGCTTCGAAGTTTATGGCGTGATAGAGTTATGTTAATCTTAATTGTTTACTCATTTAGTTTAGCTATCTATATAGGTTCATCAGCTACATCAACTGAAATCAAAAACACTTCTATTGCTTTTGTAGATGAAGATAGAACTACCCTTTCAAATCGTATCATCTCCTCTTTCTATAAACCAAGATTTAATACTCCTAAGATTATACCTTTATCTCAAGTTGATTCAAGTATGGATAGTGGATTTTATACTTTTATTATAATTATTCCATCTAATTTTGAAAAAGATATTCTCTCAGGAAATAGTCCAGACATTCAAGTAAATATCGATGCAACAAGAATGACACAAGCTGGTATAGGAAGTGGCTATATTCAACAAATAATTTCACAAGAGCTTCAAAACTATCTTTTAAAAACTCAGGAAAATAGTACTTCAAAGGTTGAAATAGTAACGAGATATAAATATAATCCAAATCTTACTAGTAGTTGGTTCGGAGCCATCAATGAAGTTATTGACAATATCATAATGCTCTCAATATTACTCTCTAGTGCTGCTTTAATTAGAGAAAGAGAACATGGAACAATTGAGCACCTTTTAGTAATGCCACTGAATGCTACTGAAATCATGTTCTCAAAAGTACTCTCTGTTACACTTATAATATTAGTCTGCGTTATCTTTTCCCTTTTTATTATGGTTCAAGGGATATTACATGTACCTTTACCTGGATCCATCCCTTTATTTTTATTTTCTACATTTTTAGTATTATTTTCTACTACATCTATAGGAATTTTCATGGGAACCCTTGCAAAAAACATGCCACAATTAGGGATGATTTTTATATTAACGATTCTCCCTTTAATGATGCTTTCTGGGAATATTACACCATTTGAAAGTATGCCAGAAGTTATACAATATATTATGTACTTTATGCCAAGTAGTCATTTTGTTGATATTGCACAAGCAATACTATTTAAAGGTGCTGGATTTGAAATAGTTTGGAAAAGTATAGCAAGTATATTCGCCATTGGTGTGGTGTTTTTTCTCTTTGCACTTTTTATGTTTAGAAGAAGTTTAGAGTCAGAACTCTAAAATATTAAATAAAAAAAATCCTCTCATTAAAAAATAAGAGGATTTATCAACACTAAAATTTATATTAATATTAGCTGTTTTTACAACCTTCACCATCGTGACCACCACAACATTCGTGCTCTTCACCATGTTTTTCACCACCACAACATTCAACTTCTTTTTCTTCAGATCCATGATCATGTGAACCACAAGATCCACCACCACAACATCCACCAGCAGCAGCCATACCACCTACAACACCAGTTTGAAGTTCTTCTTCTGTTGCATCTCTAACATCTAAAATAGAAACACTGAACATTAAAGTTCTACCAGCCATTGGATGATTATAATCAATAGTTACTTCATTATCAGCTACTGTTTTTACTGTTACTTGAACTGTTTGTTGATCTTCACCTGTGCCATAAAGAGTCATACCTTCAACTAAATCTATTCCAGCAAATTGCTCTTTTGGTAAATTTTGTACTGCTTCATCATTGTACTCACCGTAAGCTTCTGCTGGTTCAACCATAACATCAACTTTTTCACCAGCAGCTAAATTTTCAATCTCTTTTTCTAATCCTGGAATAATTTGACCCATACCACTTATAAATTCTAATGGATTACCACCAACATTTGTATCTAATTGCTCTTTTGAATTTGCATCATTAAGAGTATATTCTATTGCTATTACTTTTGACATTTTATTTATTTCCTTTTGTTTTAATTTAAATTTTATTATTTGATTTTTTTAGAAGCTTCTTTTGCTTCATTTGTATCTGGATAAACATCGATAATTGTATTATAAAAATTTTTCGCATTATCCATATCTCCAGTTTTTTCAAATGATATTGCACTATGGAGTAATAATTTTGGTAAATATGATGCTTTATCATATAGCATCATACTTGTTTTAAAATAATGTAAAGCATCTTTATAATTATCTCTATAATAATTAATCTCACCCATATAATAATTACATTCTGCTGGTCTGTGCTTCACACTTATGAGGTGTTCTAAAATAGGTATTGCTTTGGTAAAGTAATCTTTTTTAAATAATATTCTCACCTCTTTCATAAGTTCTCTATTTGATTTTTTAGGAACTGTAGAAGATTTTTTTACAGGAGTCGTACTTACAAGTTTTTTATCTAACATTGATAAAAGTTTATTAAACTCATCTTTTGTTACATATTCTTTATTTATTTTATTTACTAATGTTACTATCTTATCAAAAGACTTTTTTAGTAATTCAATATTTTTACTATTTTGTTCTATCTGACTTTTAAGTAAAAGAACATCATCTTGCAAAAGCTCAATCTGCTGATTGTGAGAGTTTGATTTTTCTTTAAGAATATCCAGTTGAGTACTTTGTTTCTTAAAGTCTATAGAAAGTGAATTTAACTTTCTACTTTCTCCCTCATAAATTGATTCTAGTCCTTCAACTTTTTCATAAATTTGACCTATTTTTGAATCAACTTTTTTTATTTTCGTTTCATTTTGTTTTACAATTTTTTTATTTTTAACTATTACCTCTTCAGCAGGTGTAAGTCCATAAGGTGTAGGAGAATTTAAATCACCAGCACCAAAAACAGACTGCTCTGCAAAAGAATAACTAAAAAAAGATACGAATAAAAAAATAAATAGTTTAATCAACAAATGCTCTTATCTCAAATTATGGAAGTAATCTGTAATCTACTCTTCTATTCATTTTCCAACAAGTTGTATTTTTTTGTGTACAAATTGGATTACTTTCACCAAAACTAACCATTACTATTTTTTCAGAGTCCATACCATCTGCTACTAAAGCATCTTTAGCTGTTTTAGCTCTTTTTAGTCCTAATGCATAGTTGTACTCATCAGTACCCCACTCATCACAGTTACCTTCTAATTTTACTTTTAAACTAGAATATGCTTGCTGTGTTGTATTTATTTTTGAGTAGTTTGTTGTTGCAACTTCTCTCATCTCATCTGTTAAATTATATTTATCAAATGCAAAATGAACTGATTCTAATAAAACTGTATTTCCATCAATTTCACTTTCTACACTATTTACACCTTCATGTGTTACTGCTTTTAATGTGTCTGTAATTACTTCTGAACCATCAGAGATAGCTTTCTCATCTGAACCTGCTATATTTGAAGCTTTTCCATCAACAGATTGACCATTATTCATAGCAGTAGAACCATCATATTCAACATCTTTTGAACTACATCCTGCTAATAAACCAACCGCACAAACGCTTATTAATGTATTTTTTAAAATTTTTTTCATACTTTACCCCATTTTTTTAATTGTTGTTATTCTACACTATTGATACTTAAACGAATATAACTGATACTTTACCAGTCAATAGATTGTAACTTTCCACTTTTTAAAGGAAATAAAAAGCTTTTATTGTAATTTAATCTTATAATACCTAAATAACTTTTAGTATCATTTTTAATGAATAAAATAGATTCACCATTTGATGAAAATTTTGGAAACTGATTTCTTCCACTTGTAGTTAACCTTCTTACATAATCACTATAAGTTGAAATTAAATAAAGATTAAAAACATTATCTCCAAATTCATTGTCAGTCTCTCTACTTGAATAAACTATATAATCACCAGAAGTTGAACATTGAGAATTATTTTTCCCATGATAAATCAATCGTTCAACTCCCCTTTGTCCTATCTTTTTAGCAAAAATATTAGGGTATCTTAATCTATCAGATACAAAAACAATTTTTGTATCATCTTCAACAAAACTACCACCTACATCAATACCGTTGTACTCTGTGATTCGTGTTTTTAGTTTATTTATAGTGTCATAAACATAAATATCAGGCTGAGAATTAGGTGCCATTGTAACAACTAATTTTGTTCCATCACTACTTACATCTGAACATACTATCATTCCATCACTTGATAATATTTTTTCAGATTTTCTAGTAAATAAATTTTGTTTTATTAAAGTTGGTTTCTCATAGTTATAAGTAGTATAATAAAATTCACTTTGCTCTTTATTTGCCCATTTTGGAAAAATATTTAATCCACCTTTTACAACCACTTTTTGATAAGTCAATGTATAATCAGATACAACTATTTCACTTGTCTTTGAATCTATATATCGAGAAAATATTATAAACTTATCCATCCAATCAATAGATGGTGCTTTTAAATAATTATTAACATCAATAGCTATTTTATGAGATAAAAATGGAAATCGAACTTCTGAAGAAGTTGAATATGATTTGCTTAATACTATATTATTTAAGTTTGCATCATACATCTTTACATTTAATAATAATCCATTTTCAATATTTTTTTTCACTTGCAATACAAGGTACAGGTCTAAATTATTTTCTTGTAACAATTTAAAATTTGGTTTATCTTCATAATGATTATCAATAGTTTTCTCGCTATTTTCAAAATGTCCACTTACTAATAAATCTTTCTTTAAAAGTGCTAATATTTTTTTATCTACACCATTTGTTATTTGTGTATCCGTTGATACTGCATAACCTATAGTTGGAAGTGTAGATTTGTTTTTAATAATTTCCATTGTAGCATCAATTGCAAATGAATAATTAATAAAAACCAACCATAATAATAAAATATATCTCTTCATAATTAGCCTTTCGATTGAAATAGTATTTCAATATTTGTTGTTGTATTATTTGGATTTACTGGATATTTTTTTAAACTTTCACTATTTAAAAAATCTTTCAGTTGCTTATCAAAACCAACATTTTGAGAGTATTGTATAAACTTAAAACTAAAAATACCATTATTTGATATGGTTACTAGTATTTTAGCAGATAGATTATCAGAAAATATTGTTGGATTCCATCGTGAAGAAAGCATTTGATAAATTTTTGAAAAGTAAGGATCTGTCTCGTTTTTTGACTCACTTAACACAACTTTTTTCACATTAGCTGCTGTTTTATTGTCTACTAAGTCTGATAATACAACATCTTTAACTTTTTTTTCTTTTTCAAATTTAGATTTAAATCTACTAGATATACTACTTTTTTTCACATTAAGAATTTTTTCTTTATTCACTTTTTTAGCAGTTGTTTTTACATTAGCAAATAAAGATTTTAAATCTGATTTTTGTTTAAGACTACTAGAGGTTGTTTTTTTAACTACTTTCTGTGCTATCTCTTTATTTTGTGTTGAACTTTTTATTTTTATTTTTTGCTTATCTTCTACGGTATCATTTAATACAATATCTAATTGCAATACTGTAGTTTTAGATATTGCATCAATTTTCTTAATATTATTTTCTTTTATGTATAACAATAATAATAATATTAAAAAAACATATATAAATAAAGCTAAAAAAGCTGCAATATAAAAATTTTTCTTATCAACCATCTGTTATCAATGCAACTTTAAAAAAACCGGCCTCTTTAACTGTTTTTAAAATATAAACTACATCTTCATATTTTAAATCTTTATCAGCTCTTATATGCACAGGAGTATTTCTATCTCTATCTTTAGAAAATAGCACAAAATTATCAGAAAAGTTTTCAAACTTGTATTGGTTTTTTTTATCTACTTTAATTACTTTGTCTATACTAACTAAAATATCAATTTTATTACTTTGTTGTAGTTTTGCAGATTTACTACCTTTTGGTAGATTTATATTTTCTTCATATTCTAAAACTGGTGCAGTCACCATTAAAATAGCTAATAATACCAACATAACATCAACCAAAGGTGTGATGTTAAGGTCTGGTTTTTTGTCATAATCATACATTATTTTAATTCCTACTAAGAATAATATCTATTTGAGATTTTAAATAAGTATTTAACTCATAAACCTTTCTTGTTAGTATTTGATGAAATGTATAAGCAAAGATTGCTACAAATATACCAGCAGCAGTAGCAACTAAAGCTTCACTAATAGCAGGTGCTATAACTCCAAAACTAACTTTACTAGCAGTAGAAAATTTAGCAAAAGATTCTAATATTCCAACAACTGTACCAAATAATCCAATAAAAGGTGCCGTTGAAGAGATAATAGATAACCAAGAAATACCATTACTAGCATCTCTTACTAATGTTGTTTCACAAACATTTAAATATTCCTTACTAACTGTTGTTCTACTTAAACATTGTCCTAGTTTTGAAAGTGGATTTATAGTTGATTCTCTAGCTAAAAGTGAATTTAGATTATTAATTTCTGTAGTAATGTCTGATGATAGTTTGAAATATTTATAAATAAATATCCAAAATACAAGGATAAAATAAACTGAAAGTAGTACTAATACCCCTATAGATATAGCACTACTATTCCCAAAATAATTTAATATTGAATCTACCATCTAGTTCTTATGCAAATGAATTGATTTTTGACTCAACTGCTGCCATTGAAACATTTGAATCTTGTACTGAATTCACTAAAGTTTTAGCTTCTTCAAGTTTTGCTGAAATATCTGAATCACTACCCTCAGATAGTGCAACCGCACCATCTACTAGTATATCCACAGAATCTTCAGAAACTTTTACATGTCCCCAGTTAATCGCAACTGCTTCTTTTAAAGCATCTTTTTTCTCTATCTCAATTACACCAACTGTTAAAGAAGATACAAGCGAAGCATGACCAGGCAATACTCCAAACTCTCCCTCTTTTCCAGGGAGAGTTACTGTTTTAACATCGTTGTTAAATATCTCTCCATTTGGTGTAACTATTGATAATTTAATTGTATCCATATTTATACCTTTTTAAGCAATTATGCTTTTGCTTTCATAGCCTCTGCTTTTGCAATAGCTTCATCAATTCCACCAACCATGTAGAACGAATTTTCTGGCATATGGTCATAAGAACCATCTAAAATACCTTTGAATCCTTTGATTGTATCAGCTAATTCAACATATTTACCAGGGCTACCTGTAAATACTTCAGCAACGAAGAATGGTTGAGATAAGAATTTTTCAACTTTTCTTGCTCTATCAACAACAAGTTTGTCAGATTCACTTAACTCATCCATACCAAGAATTGCAATAATATCTTGAAGATCTTTATACTTTTGTAAAAGTGATTGAACACCTCTAGCTGTATTATAATGCTCTGCACCAAGTACATCTGCACTTAAGATTCTTGAAGTAGAATCTAGTGGATCAACCGCTGGATAAATACCTTTTTCAGCAATTTTTCTGTTAAGAACTGTTGTAGCATCAAGGTGAGCAAATACAGAAGCAGGAGCTGGATCTGTTAAGTCATCCGCAGGTACATAAACAGCTTGAACTGAAGTAATAGAACCATTTTTAGTAGTTGTAATTCTTTCTTGTAATGCACCCATCTCTCTAGCAAGTGTTGGTTGGTAACCAACAGCTGAAGGAATTCTTCCAAGAAGTGCTGACATCTCAGAACCTGATTGTGCAAATCTAAAGATATTATCAACGAACATAAGTACATCAAGACCTTTTTCATCTCTAAAGTACTCAGCCATAGTAAGACCTGTTAAAGCAATTCTATTTCTTGCTCCTGGAGGCTCACTCATTTG
>JGI997J19993_1000377_pt1 | contig 13550 bp, 13 predicted proteins | sample Etolagbewater25m_FD_19993 | JGI IMG/M metagenome (IMG submission 19993)
TAGAATATAGTTTTGTAGTGCTAATGGGTTAAGTCAGGAGGTTTAATCCATTGCTATCGGTATGCTTTGTCATATCTTTCCCAACCAAATTAGGGATCTTTTTATGGGAGATGATTTTGTTTGTATTAAGATCGGTTAAAAAGAAAAAGTTGTCACTATCTTCAAATGAGTAACTTTCAACGGTATTTACCAAAAGCTCTTGCATCTCATTTTTAGACAATATTTTATGGTATTTTTTATAGAGGTTATTTAGTATTGTATTTATAGAATCAACTTTTCTTTTTATCTTTTTTTTAAGTTGTGCCTCTAGATCTAACTGTTGAACTTGAAACCTTTTAATTACAATATCAACTTTGTCTTTAGTGGTTTGTTTGTTGTGATTTTCAAATCTTAGCAGTAGGTCTTGTTTTAAGTTTTTGAAATTTTTATTGTGTTGATATGTATAGCAACTAATAAGAGATATTGCTACAATTAAAATCATAACAATAGGGTATAGTAAAATTTGGTAATATAGTTTTTTATTCATACCTAATTAGTATACAACTCCATCTATAGTCCATTACCCCACATATGCATCTTTTTTGCCATAACTAAATGGTAGTTTTCAAATATATCTATTTGATTCATCGCTCTAAAGTCAGCTTCCTCTAGTATCTGTAACATACTATATGGATCAGATTTTTCTTTTTTACCTATAAGTATTATTTGTGCTGAGTTTTCAAGTGAGTGGTATATCTGATCTATAAATCTTTTCATATCTTCTATTTTATCTAAACAATCACATACAACTACATACTCATATTCCCGTGCAGTTAATCTAAATCTTTTTTGATCTATATCGTTGATATCTTTATATTTTAGTGTACCACCAATACTATTTACTATATTTTCAAGTCCAACTTTTATATCATCACATCTATTATGAATATTTAAAATAGAGATATTTGGATGTGACTCAAACAAAGAACTAAATAACTCTAGCTCTTTACCCATAGTTATATACCTAACTCTTTCATTCTTTTTTCACTTAAAAAAAGTTTATTATTATCCATAACACCTACACCTTTTTTTACAACAAATGCAGCTGTTTTTTTAGCAGATTTTAAACTATGCATCTTGTATGTACCACATTGGTATATGTTTAGCTCTGGGATATCTTTTTCACTTTTTACTTTAAGTACATCTTTCATAGCTTTTAGTGTAGCTTTTGCCACTTTTTTTTCTGATGGGCTTCCCAAACAGCTCATATAAAATCCTGTTCTACAACCCATAGGGCTACAGTCTATAATCTCTACATCTTTACTATTTAGATGCTCTCTTATAAACCCTGCAAAAAGATGCTCTAAAGTGTGGATACCTCGACCTGTCATCTTATCTTTGTTTGGTTTGTGAATTCTTATATCAAATACAGTTATGATATCTCCAGATTTTGAAGTCATCTGCTTAGCAACTCTAACAGCTGGTGCACTCATGATCGTATGATCAACTCTAAAACTATCTAATAATGGCATATTTTATCCTTTTATCTTTTTTTCTAATTATATCAAATGAAAATAAAAAAGGCAGAGTTGTATAGATAGTCTAACATCGTATTAAGTTTTAGTTAAGATTAAAGGAGATAGCTTTATACACTAACTACTTTTATCTTTAGTTTCAGTTAGTAATTTGTCGATTTTTTGCTAAATATCTGCAAATCACGCGTTATCTCTTTGTTAATCTTAACTAAAACTTAATACTTGATAGATCTATAAAACTCTACCTTTTTTTATAAAGCTTATTTTTAGTATAAAACTATACTGGTAAAACTCTTATATTTTCATCAAGTTTTTGTTTAAGTGTAGCTTCAATAGCATATAGTGTTCCAGTAGATCCACTTGCACACGAGCTACAAGCACCAAGGTATCTTATGTAGATATCATAGTATGGTATATTTTCTTTGATATCGATAATCTCCATATTTCCACCATCCATAATAAGCATAGGTCTAATATACTCATCAATTACTGCATCAACTGCTTTGATCCTTTGAACTATTGTCATTTTATCAAAAGAGTTTTCACCACTTTGTGTAGTATCTGCTGCAATTTCTAGTTTTTCATGTTCTAGTTGCTCTTTTACTTCTGCTAATATATCTACAAGATATACATCTTTCTCTTCGTGACCACCTGGTCTTACACACGATTTACAGTAGCTTCCAGCTTTTGTAGTAGCCACTATCTCCTCTACTGTTTGAAGGTTGTGTTCCCTTATAGCATCAACTATATCTTTTCTAGTTTTTCTAGCACACTCACATACGATATCTGCATTTACTATTTCACTTCTATCTACACCTTTATATTGAGCTGCAGCTTCAATAATAACATCATAAGCCATAACACTACAGTGCATCTTTTGTGGTGGTACTGCTGGAGTATTTGGCTCATCTCTTAAAAATGCTTCAACTTCAGTATTTGTAATATGAACTGCATCATCAACTTTTTTACCTATACAAAGCTCAGCCATAGCATCACTTGAAGCGATAGCCGTACCACATCCAAAACTTCTAAACTTACTATCAATTATAGTGTCAGTTTTCTCATCAACAAGCCAATAAAGTCTCACTGCATCTCCACAAGATTCTGCTCCAAAATCAGCAACGATAAGTTTTGCACCTGCTTTATCTGCATCCTCTTGAGTAAACTCACCTAAAGCTCTTGGGTTGTTCATTCTATCTTGAACTTTTTTACTATATTGTTCCCAAACATTTCCTGTAACTAAATCATTTCTAGCCATAATATTTCCTTTTGTTTCTTTTGTTAATTAGTGTAAGTGTACGCTAAAAGCTTCTTGCTTAGCATAAGTCATTGAGATATCTCTGATTCTTGATATCGCTTTTTTAACTTGCTCTATAACATAATCTATCTCTGCTTCGGTTGTAAACTTACTAAGAGCAAACATAACAGTTGCATTTGCTATCTCAACTTTTTCACCCAAAGCTTCAACAACTGCACTTGATTCTAAATCTTCACTAGAACAGCTAGATCCTGTAGAGATATAGATACCATTTAGATTCATATCCCACAACATAGCTTCACCCTCAACTCCTCTAAAAGATATAGCTACAAGGTTTTTAAGTCTATGCTCTCTTGGTACATATGACTTCGTATCAGCTATAGTTAGAAGCTCATCTTCAAGCTTATCTCTTAAAGCTCTTGTAGTATGATCTAAAAATGAAAGGTTGATATTTGCTATCTCAACAGCTTTTGCCATAGCAGCAACACCATTGTTGTATAAACTTCCTGCACGTTTTCCACCCATAACATTTTTACTTCCATGTATTAGTGTATTGTATGGTGCTCCACCTTTTATAAACAATCCACCGATCCCTTTTGGTCCATGAAACTTATGTGCAGACCAAGTAAAATAATCAACACCAAGATCAACAAGATCAACTTTCATCTTCCCAATCGCTTGTGCTCCATCACTATGAAATCTTACATTGTGCTTCTTTGCAATAGCACTGATACCTTTTATATCTTGAATAGCACCTGTTTCATTTGATGCAATTAAAACTGAGATTAGACAAGTTTTATCTGTAATCGCAGCTTCAATATCTTCTAAACTTACAAGACCATTTGGATCAGTTCCAACATATGTCACCTCCATCCCTAGAGATTTGCAATATTTAAGTGGTGACTTTATAGATGAATGCTCTGCAACAGTTGAGATGATATGGTTTTTTGGACTACCTTTTAAAAATAGATCTAAAAATGTTTTTATAACAGCGTTATTACCCTCAGTAGTTGAAGATGTGATAATGATATCATCATCATCGCTAGCACCAAGTCCATCATAAAGTGTATCGTATGCATCATTGAGTAGCTTTCGGCACTCTATCCCTTTATTGTAAATAACATTTACATTTCCATATTTTTTTATAGAATCACAATACACCTCTTGAACTTTTGGGTCCATCTGTGTTGTCGAGTTATTGTCTAAATATACTTCCATATTTTTACCTTTTTTACTTACATACTATACATATTTTATACCATGCTAGTTTATTTTCTGTAGTTTAACCCAATTAAGATAAAAATAGTCTTATTTGGAATATCTAAATTTTAGCTCAATCCAATGTTAAGTTTTTATTAAGATTAGTGGAGAAATTACGTGTGATTTGAAGATAAGTAGCTAGAACTTAAGGGAAATAAAATCTAAAAATAAATAAAAAGATCTCAATAGATAAAGCTATTTCATCTAATCTTAATAAAAACTTAACATTGTATTGGACTATCTAAATTTTATAGCTAATTGGAGCACATTTATCATATAAGTGATATTTTGATATAATAGATATTATTTTAATATAAAAAGAGAAAAATATATTTATGAAAAAAGATCTATCTATTATAATACTAGCAGCAGGTGCAGGTACACGTATGAAATCAAGCTTACCAAAAGTTTTACACAAAATTTCTGGTTTTGAGATGCTTTACTATAGTGTACTTGAAGCAAAAAAACTAAGTGATGATATTACAGTTGTACTTTATCACCAAGCTTCCAAAGTACAAGAGACTATGGAAAAATATTTTGATGATATAAAATACACCATCCAAGATCATCAAAACTATCCAGGGACTGGTGGGGCGGTTATGGGTATAACACCTACACATAAAAAAACACTTGTGTTAAATGGCGATATGCCTTTAATAGAAGCTAGTGAACTTGAATCTTTAATAGGTGATGAGACATTAACTATGTCAGTTTTAAATCTAGAAAGTGCAGATGGATATGGTAGAGTTATTATAGAAAATAATCAAGTTACTAAAATAGTTGAGCAAAAAGATTGCAATACAGATGAGTTAAAAGTAAATACAGCAAATGCTGGTATATACTGCTTTGATACAGAATTTTTACTACAAAATCTTCCAAAACTATCAAATAACAATGCTCAAAAAGAGTACTATATAACAGATCTAGTAGAGTTGGCAATAGAGCAAAATAAAAGTGTAAAACCTATAGTTGTAAAGCAGGAAAACTTCAAAGGTGTAAACAGCAAATTTGACTTAGCTTCCGCAGAGGTTATACACCAAAACAGAATAAAAGAGAACTTTATGAAAAGTGGTGTGATTATGAGACTGCCTGATACTATATATATAGAGTATGGTGTAAAAATAGAGGGTGAATCTATAATAGAAAATGGTGTAAGCTTACTAGGGGATACACATATTATAAATAGTCACATCAAATCAAACACAGTAGTTGAAGATAGTATTTTAAAAAATAGTGATGCTGGACCAATGGCTAGAATTCGCCCAAACTCAGATCTTAAAAATACCCATATAGGGAACTTTGTAGAGACAAAAAAAGCGAAACTTTCTGGAGTTAAAGCTGGACATTTGAGTTATCTTGGAGATTGCCAGATCGATAGTGGCTCAAACATAGGAGCTGGAACTATTACGTGTAACTATGATGGGAAAAACAAATATAAAACAACTATAGGGAAAAATGTATTTGTAGGGTCTGATACTCAACTAATAGCTCCCGTTACAATCCAAGATGATGTAATGATAGCAGCAGGTAGTACAATCACAAGTGATGTGAACAGTGGTGATCTAGCTATAAGCAGAACAAAACAAAAGTCTATAAAAGGCTTTTTTTATAAATTTTTTAAGTAGGTTAAATGTTATTAAAAGATAAAAATATAGTTGTTGGAGTTACTGGAAGTATCGCTATATATAAAAGCTTAGAGCTTATAAGACTTTATGTAAAAGCAGGGGCAAATGTAAAAGTTATCATGACAAATGCTGCTAAGAAGTTTATAGCTCCACTTACATTTGAGACCATATCACAAAATAAAGTTTTAGATGATACAAATGAGAACTGGGAGAAAACATCTATAGATAACCATATAGCTATAGGTAAATGGGCAGATATATTTATTATAGCACCTTGTAGTGCAAACACCATAAATAAACTAAGCAATGGTATTGCAGATAATATCTTAACTCAAACAGCACTAGCATATCCAAAAGTAAAGCTACTAAGCCCAGCAGCCAATACAAATATGATGCTAAATCCATTTACCACTGCTAGTTTAAAGATGCTTAAACTTTGCAACTACAAACTTATAAATACCCAAACCAAAGAGCTAGCTTGTAGAGATACAGGTGATGGAGCTATGGCAGAGCCTATAGATATTTTTCATAAAACTGTTAGTGAACTACTTAAAGACAACTATTGGAGTGATAGAAAAGTTGTATTAAATAGTGGAGGTACCATTGAGAAAATAGATGATGTACGATATATAAGTAACTTTAGCAGTGGTAAAATGGGGGCAAAACTAGCAACTGCACTTTACTACAAAGGGGCAGATGTATGTCTAATAACCACAAAAGAGATAGAGACCCCAAAAGATATCCATATTATAAAGGTTCAATCATCACAAGAGATGTTTCAATACTGCCAAGATGCTATACGTATCTCTAAAAAAGGGAAAATGAGTAGTGCAACACTTATGGACAACTCCCAAATGGAGCTTATACAAAAAAAGCCATACTTTTTTAGTGTAGCTGCAGTTAGTGACTATATACCAAAGTTTCCACAAGAGGGTAAACTAAAAAAAGATGATATAGGAGATGAGTGGAGTTTAGCATTAAAGAAAAATATAGATATTTTAAACTCTTTGGATAAAAGTGATATATATACTATAGGATTTAAAGCTGAGATGGATAAAAAACAAGCACAACAAAATGCAGCCTCTATGCTAGAAACTAAAAATCTAGATGGTGTATGCTTAAATATCATAGATCAAAGCAATAGTTTTGGAAGTGATAAAAATAGTATAGAGTATATCACAAAAGATAGAAGCTATAGTTTTAAAGGTGATAAGCTAGATATTAGTTTAGAGCTTTTAGACTTAATAGCAAGTATAGATAATGAATAATATCCCAAATCATATCGCTATTATCATGGATGGAAATGGTAGATGGGCAAAAGAGAGGGGACTAAATAGAACTGCAGGTCATGAAGAGGGGGCTAAAGTTGTACGTGCTATTACCACTTACTGTAGTGATTTTGGTATAAAGTATCTGACACTTTATGCCTTTTCAACAGAAAATTGGAATCGTCCAAAGCTTGAAGTTGAATTTTTGATGAAGCTGCTTGAAAGATACTTTAAAAGTGAACTACCGATCTATTTGAAAAATAATGTAAAATTTAAAGCTATAGGTGATATATCAAAATTTAGTAATAAACTTCAAAAGGTTATAAAAGATACTGAATATAAAACATCACATTGTACAGGGCTTGTGCAAACTATAGCATTAAACTATGGAAGTCGTGATGAGATAACTCGTGCAGTTAAAAAACTGATCGAAAAAAATCTTGAAATCACAGAAGAAAATATCCAAACAAATCTAGATACAGCAGGATATCCAGATGTAGATATGTTGATACGAACAAGTGGAGAGGTTAGGATATCTAACTATCTTTTATGGCAAAGTGCATATGCAGAGATGTTTTTTACACAAAGCTATTGGCCTGAGTTTACTTCAAATGAACTTGATGATATGATAAGTGATTTTAAAAATCGAGAAAGACGATTTGGTGGTGTTTAATTGGATATTTTGATTTTTATACTAGGAGCTACACTTGGAAGTTTTTTAGCGATGCTCTCTTATAGGTTACCACTTTCTATCTCACTTGTAAATCCAAAAAGATCATTTTGTCCTAATTGTAATTATCAAATAAAATGGTATGAAAATATACCTATAGTTTCATATCTATTTTTAAAAGCTAGATGTAGTAGTTGTGGTATCAAAATATCTATTATCTATCTTATTGTAGAGCTTATTAGTGGCGTGATAGCTTTAGTTCTGTATTGGAAGTTCTCGTTGAGCTTTGATTTTTGGATAACACTTGGTGTTTTTTATTTACTTCTTTTATTGTCATTTATAGATTTAAAGTACAAAGCAGTACCAGATTATCTACTTATACTAGTAGTTACGGTATCATTTTTTGTTTATGATTTTTCATTACTATTTGCTTTGGCATTTGGTGGGGGATTTGCTCTGTTAGAGCTTTTTGTCACATTTTACATACAAAATATAAAAGCAAAAATTCTAAAAGATGATACTTTAAAAGAGCAAAGAGCTATGGGGGAGGGTGATATACCAATAGCAGCTGTTATTGGTGGAGTTTTAGGGTTAAAGCTAGGTTTATTTGCTATATTCACTGCAGCACTATTAGCTATAATTCCAGCACTTTATAGCAATATATTTAAAAAGGATATCGAGACACCTTTTATACCATATCTATCTCTTGGATTATTTATAACTTATATATACCAAGAAAATATAACTATATTTTTAACTGGAGTTTTAAAGTGAAAATACTAAAACAATATTTTTTCAAAATATTATCACAAACTTTTTTCCCTATATTTTTTACACTTTTTGCTATCACATCTATCATATTTTTAGTGAAAATCGCATCTTTAACATCTATTATACAGATAAATTTTTTGGAACTTTTGGAGTTGTATTCATTCTCATTACCAACTATATTGTTTTACACTATCCCTATATCAACATTTATCTCAGTTGCATTAACATTAGCAAAGCTATCAAGTGAATATGAGCTTATCGTTATTACAAGTTTTGGATTAAATCCACTAAAAATAGTACAGCTAGTTTTACCATTTTTATTGTTAGTATCAATTGTGGTGTTGATGATATCTTTAGTCTTTATGCCAAAAGCGGAGTATCTTAGAAATTCGTTTTTAGTAAAAAAGAAAAATGAAGCTCAATTTAACATAAAACCAAGTGAATATGGTCAAGTGTTTGGTAAGTGGCTACTGTATGTAAATGCTCAAGTTGGTGATAGATATAAAGATATAGTTCTATTTACAAAAGAGAAAGATGAAGATACATTTATAATATCAAGGGAAGCTAAGTTAAATAATAAAGATTATGCACTTACACTAAAGCTTGATGATGGTAAGGCTATACGGATAACAGATACTATAAATCAAATAGATTTTGAAAAGATGACTATAAACAATAATCTAAAGCAATCAAAAAATATAAATAACTTTAATGATCTTATAGGCTACTGGGGTGATATGTTTAAGAATAGCTCTAAGCTTGGTGATTTTATATTTCACTTTTTAGGTTCACTTCTACCACTGCTATCAGTTGTATTTATGGTCTCAATTGGATATTATAACCCAAGGTATAATAAAAATCGTACAACATCAGTAGCTATCTTTCTTACTTTTATTTATGTGTTGATAATTCATAGATTGTCTGAACCTTTAGGGTTGAATTTGTTATACTTTATGCCAATTGGATGGGTTTTATTAAGCCTTTTATATTTTAGATTGAGGGTAAAATCATACTACTAAAATGAAAAATATAAAATTAACTATTAGTTATGATGGAAGTTTATTTTTTGGTTCACAGATACAACCAAATCAAATAACAGTTCAGTCAAAACTAGCTGAAGTATTAGAAAAACTAAATATAAATTCAACTTTAGATTTTAGTGGAAGAACAGATAGGGATGTACACGCTTTTAGACAAGTGGTATCACTAAAAATTCCAAAACATTGGTTTGATCTTAAGAGATTAAAAGATACACTAAACTCAATGTTACCAAACTCAATATTTGTACGATATATAACATTTGTAGATGATAGTTTCCATGCAAGATTTAGTGCTAAGAAAAGGGAATATAGATATCTTATAGCAACAAAACCAACAACAGTTTTTAATGATAAATTTTTAAGTTACTACAAAGATATAGATCAGGATAAAATAAACGACGCTATAGATATACTTAAAGGGATCCACGACTTTGAGTATTTCTCTAAAACAGGAAGTGAGCCTAAATCTACTATAAGAGAGATATATGATATCAAACTATATAGATTTAAAGATATCTATGTTCTTAAATTTTGTGCTAATTCATATCTAAGAAGTCAAATAAGGGTGATGGTTGATTTTATTATGAAAATATCAAGCGGTAAGCTTACTGTTGAAGATTTAAAGAAACAACTAAATAGAGAGAAAAAAATATCATGGACACTAGCACCTCCAAATGGACTTTATCTTAGTAAGATAATTTATTAAATTGTCACTAATTTGATATTTTTGATATGTTATAATCTTCCATATATTTAAAAAGGGTAAAAAATGGATATAGATTCACTTTATATAAATTCTATCTCAAATGCTGCAGGTTCACTCTCGATATCTTTAGGTATGATGGAGCTACTAAAATCAAAGTATAAAAAAGTTGCGTACTTTAAACCAATAGTAAGTGAAGTAGATGATTTAGATATTTTATTGATATTAAATCATTTTAAACTAGAACAAAAATATGATCAGTGTTTCTGTTTTGATATTTTAACACTTGAGAAGCTATTGTCTACAAATAGTGAAGATATCATATATGATAAGATCATTAAACAATACAATCAACTAAAAGAGAGTTATGACTTTGTACTTATACAAGGTATTAAAGATATAGAGATAGGCTCAAGCTTTGGTTCAAACTTAAATTTTACTATTTCTAAAAATCTATCAGTACCACTTCTAAGTGTAGTAGATGGTCACCAAAAAAGTTTTGATATCATCGATGAAGAGATAAAGATAGTGTGTCAAAATATAAAATTTAACCATTTAGATAACTTTGGGATCATTGTAAATAAAGTTATAGATAAAGAATATGAAGATCTAAATATATATTTAAGTAAAAATAGATACGACACTACAGTTTTCACACTACCATATATAAATAAAGTTGATATTTTAACACTAAATGATATAGTAAATACCCAAAATATAAAAGAGCAATATGGTAAAAAAAGCTATCTAAATAGAGCTATAGATGATATAAAAATAGTCTCAGCAAAAAATAGTACAGATATTTTAAGTAAATCAAATATAAATACACTAATAGTAACATCATACGATAGAGATGATATCATATCATTTTTAGCTATGAGCTGCATATCAAATAAAAATAACAACTCACAATCAATACTACTAACAAACTATGATAATAGTGATAATAGATTTTTAAATCTATTATCTAATATTGAAAATATTCCACTAACAATATTAACAACAACTTTAAATGAGTTTGAACTACTTAAAAACATATCAAATATAAGCTCAAAGGTTCTATATAAAAATCACTCAAAGATATCCTTGCTTCTTGAAAACTTTAATAGATATATAGATACCAATCTATTAACCAATAGACTAAGTTTTACAAAGAACAATATAGTAACACCTATGATGTTTGAATATAAAATCTTCCAAAAAGCAAAGCAAAACAAACAAAATATTGTATTACCAGAAAGTAATGACCCAAGGATCTTACAAGCTTGCAGTATAGTTTTAAATAGAGAGATAGTCAATATAACTTTATTAGGAGATATAGAGGCTACAAGAAAAAAAGCTTTAGAGTTGGGTGTAGATATATCAAAAGCAACTATAATTGATCCAAAAACTTCAGATCTTACAAATATATTTGCAGAAAAGTTTTATAAACTTAGATCGCATAAAGGGGTATTACCAAACACTGCTTTAGAGATGATGAGAGAGGATCCAAACTATTTTGCTACTATGATGGTAGATCTAGGGTATGCTTCAGGTATGGTTAGTGGTGCTTCCCATACTACAGCACAAACAGTAAGACCAGCTTTGCAGATTATAAAAACAAAAGAGGGTATCGATATAGTTTCTAGTTTATTTTTTATGTGTTTGGATGATAAAGTTTTAGTATATGCAGATTGTGCGATAAATCAAAATCCAAATGCAAAAGAGTTAGCACAAATAGCTATTAGTTCAAGTGATACTGCAAAAGCTTTTGATATAGAACCAAAAGTTGCTATGTTGTCATACTCCACTGGGTGTTCTGGGGATGGTGTAGATGTAAAAGAGGTGATTGAAGCTACTAATATAGCTAAAAAAACTATTAAGTATGAGATAGATGGTCCACTTCAATATGATGCTGCAGTTGATATAGAAGTTGCAAAAAAGAAAGCTCCAGATTCAAAAGTTGCAGGGGGTGCTAATATACTTATTTTCCCTGATCTAAATACTGGAAATAATACATATAAAGCAGTTCAAAGAAGTAGTGGAGCGTTGGCAATAGGTCCTATTTTGCAAGGTTTAAAAAAACCTATAAACGATCTAAGTCGTGGATGTACTGTAAAAGATATCATAAACACGATAGCTATAACAGCTATCCAAGCTCAAGGGGATCAAAATGATACTTGTAATAAATAGTGGAAGCTCATCTATAAAATATAAACTCTACCAAAACAACAAAGAGATATATAGCAATATAGAGCAAGAGGTAAAATCCCACCATGATGCTATATTAAAGATTTTTGAAAACTTAATCTGTGAAAAACTGATATCCTCATTTAACTGTTTAGATGGTGTTGGACATAGGGTTGTTCATGGTGGTGAATATTTTTCAAACTCTGTACTTATTGATGAAAGTGTAATATCAAAACTAATAAAGCTAATACCACTAGCCCCACTACATAATCCTGCTAATATAGATGCTATAAAGATAATAGCATCTAGCTATCCTTCTTTAAAGCAAGTAGCTGTATTTGATACAGCCTTTCATCAAACGATCCCTAAAAAAAACTATATATATCCTATTGATTATAAATTTTATCAAAACAATCATATAAGACGGTATGGATTTCATGGTACTAGTCATGAATATGTTGCAATGAAAGCTGCTAAACTTTTAAACAAAGATTTAAAACAGTGTAATCTTATCACTTTACACTTAGGAAATGGAGCTAGTGCTTGTGCTATAAAAGATGGTAAGTCATACGACACATCTATGGGGTTTACACCACTAGAGGGTCTTATGATGGGGACACGTTGTGGGGATATAGACCCTGCAATTATATTTTATATGATAAACAACCTAAAACTAAACCCAAATGAGATAGATAATATTTTAAATAAACAAAGTGGTTTTAAAGGTATATGTGGGAAAAGTAATTTAAAAGATATACTAAAAGATGATACAAATGATTTTAATAGATTAGCTTTGGATATCTATATAGAAAAAATAAAAAAATATATTGGTAGTTATTTTGTTCAGTTAGAAAAAGTAGATGCTATAGTATTTACAGGTGGTATTGGGGAAAATAGCTCATATATTACAGAGCAAATTTGTAAAAGCTTATCTTGTATAGGTGTAGAGCTTGATAAGAGAAATGATCTTAAAAAAGATAAAGAGGATACAAAAAAGATATCTTCAAAAAATAGTAAAATAGATATATTTGTTATAAAAACAGATGAGGAGTTCTCTATATACAGTCAAACAAAAAGTTTGATAATATAAAATAAACAGTCCAATCCACTATTAAGTTTTAGTTAAGATTAATAAAGAAATTACGCGCGATTTAAAGACAAATAGCTATAAATCAAAAGATATTACTACCAAAACAGATAAAAAAGTACTAAACAACTAAAGCTATTTCCTTTAATCTTAACTAAAACTTAATAGTGGATTGGGCTATAAAA
>JGI997J19993_1000378_pt1 | contig 13550 bp, 13 predicted proteins | sample Etolagbewater25m_FD_19993 | JGI IMG/M metagenome (IMG submission 19993)
ATAGAACAAATAAATGATGCAGTAACAATGCTAGATAGAGTAACCCAAGAGAATGCAAGTGAAGCAAACTCTGTAGCTCAAATAGCACAAGATGTAAGTAAATTGGCAAATGATCTAGTATCAGATGCACAAACTAAGAAATTTAATTAACATAAGCAACTCGTTGTTTGCTTTAGGATTTGTTCTACTTTAGTAATTTTTTATAAATTACGCTAAAAGTAGATAATGAACAATAAGGTCCCTTCAAAATTGGGACAATTTTTAAGGAGATAAGTATGGCAGGTGAAATAGTATTAGATGATTACGCATTCCTAGTAAGTGAGACAGATGCAAAAGGGATAATCAAATTTGCAAATGATGATTTTTGTAAAATAGCAGGATATAGCTTAGATGAACTTATAGATAAACCACATAATATGGTAAGACATCCTGATATGCCAAAAGCAGCATTTAAATCTCTTTGGGAGACAGTACAATCTGGGAATGTTTGGACAGGATATGTAAAGAACGCAACAAAAGATGGAGGATACTATTGGGTATTCGCAACAGTATTTCCATTTGAGAGTTGTGATGGAGGAAAAGGTTATCTTTCATGTAGAAGAAAACCTAGTCGTGAAGAGATTGCTGAGCATGAAGCTTTATATAAGCAGTTGAAAGCAACTGAGTAATCAAATTTAATAATTAAAATAAGGGAAATAAAATGGCAGAAAAACAATTTAATAGTATGAATTCAGATGAGTATATGACATTTATCTTAGGTGAGATGAAATATGCAGTTGAGCTACCAAAAATTAGAGAGATTTTAACATATCCAGAACTTATCACAATACTACCAAATACAAAAGATTGGGTAAAGGGTCTTATTAACTTAAGAGGGGAAGTTGTACCTATCTTAGATATCAGAATCAAATTTAATACTGGTAAAGTAGAATACAATGAAAATACAGCAGTAATAGCGGTAATTACAAATGACAACAGAATGTTAGGGTTAGTTGTAGATAAAGTAGATGATGTACAAAAACTAGATAACTCATCATTGTATCCAGTTTCAGATATGGGTTCTGGTATTCCAGCAAAGTATTTAAAAGGTTTTGTAAGACTAGAAAATAATCAAATGCTTGTTATTATGGATGTTGAAACAGTTGTTCATAAAGAGGAATTAAAAGCGTAACTCCATACGCTTTATTTCTTGAAATTAGATAAGGTTGTAAGAAGTTCGTAAGAGTTTCTTATGGCGTCTTGTTCATTATGATTAGTAAATCCCCAGTTTACTAAAATACCATCAACACTAGCAGCTTCGGCTGCTCTCATATCTTTTAAACTATCACCAACTACAACAGAATGGTGATGGTGTTTATTTAAATCATTTAAAGTTTTTAATACCATATCAGGATGTGGTTTTGGATTTTTTACACAAGAAGCTCCAATAACAGTATCAAAGTATTTATCAATCTTAAGGTGATTTACCATTCTTATGGCAAAATCTTTCGATGCATTTGTTGCTATAGAAAGTGTAAAGTCATTTTTTAATATTCCTAGTAACTCTTCAATTCCTTCGTAAAGTTTTATATCTTTTACACAGTTTTCATTATAGTATTTTGTAAATAGTTCTGTTTGTTCTGGTGTAAACTCTTTTGTACCATAGAAATACTCAGAAGAGTTAATATCTGGATTGTTGAGTTGTTCAAGCATCAACTCTTTAGCTATTTTTTTTAACCCAACTTCAGTTCGTACAAAGTTAATAGTATTAGTTATAACATCACCACTATCAATAAGTGTACCATCCATATCAAAAATAATAAGTTCTTTGTGTTGCATATAATTTATCCTAAATTTGTAATAATTATTGTTTTATAAAATAGTAAAGATTTTTGTTGAATATCAAGAAGAAGTTTTTATTGACGATAGGACTTACGAATGTAAGTGACTGAGGAAAAGAAAGCTTATTCGTCGATAATTGACGAAAAGCTTTGTTATTTTACTTTTTCTAGGTATTCACCCTTTTGTGTATCACATTTGATGATATCACCTTCAAGTAAATGAAATGGTATCTGTACAACAGCACCACACTCTAAAGTAGCAGGTTTTTTACCACCTTGAGAATCACCTTTAAAGTTTGGTGGAGTTTCAATAATTTTCATCTCTACAGTTGCAGGTGGTTCAACAGTGATTGCTTCACCTTTAAAAAACATCATATCAACATTCATACCATCAATAATCCATTTTTCTGTTTCTCCAACTTGATCATATGTTAATCCAATTTGTTCATAGGTATTTGTATCCATAAATTGCATCATATCACCATCATCATACAAAAACTGCATTGTTTTTTGTTGTAAATCAGGTGTTTCAAATTTATCACCTGCATGAAATGTTTTTTCAATAGTTTTACCATTTAGATAGTTTTTGATTTTACATCTTACAAATGCTGCACCTTTTCCTGGTTTAACATGAGCATAATCTGTAATTTTGTATGGAATACCATCAACTTCTATTTTAAGACCTTTTTTTAAGTCTCCCATCCCTAATGCCATAATTATTCCTTAAATTTGTGCATATGAAACAGATCGTGCTGCTTCAATATTTTGTAATTTATTTAATACATCTGATGAAACATTTTCATCAACAAGTATAACAGCTAATGCGCCATTTTTACTTCTACCTAGTCTAAAGTCTGAAATATTTATAGATTCATTGCCAAGTACTTGACCAACTTCACCAATAACACCTGGTACATCAGAGTTTGTTAAAAGTATCATTTTTCCTGAAGGTTCAATATCCATTAAGTAATCATTTATTTTGATAATTCTTTGAACATCTTCTTCAAAAATAGTTCCACTAGTACTATTTACTCCGTGAGTTGTTGTTATTTTAACAGTAACTTGGTTTTTAAATGCACTTGTGTTTGTATGTTCAGAAGAGTCAACTTTGATTCCTCTTTCATTCGCTACAAATGTTGCATTTACATAGTTTATTTTCTCATTTGAAAGCGAGTGTGTCAATGAACCAACTATAGCAAAAGTTTCTAAACTTTCTAAATATTCAGCAATTTCACCCTCGGCTTCAATTTTGATTGATTCAATAGCATTTTTATCCATTTGCGCAAGTAAGAAAGCCATTTTTTGAGTAAGTTCAAGATATGGTTTTACAAATGATGGTATTTTAGTCTCATCAATTGGAAGGTTCAAGGCATGTGGATATCCTACACCTCTAGCAGACTTTAAAGCATTATTTGCAGCTTGAGTTGCTATTTTATATTGTGATTCAACTGTATTTGCACCAAGGTGAGCTGTTACAGTTACATTATCTAAATCTAATAGTGGGTGATCCGTTGCAGGTTCTTTATTGAATACATCAATCCCTGCCATAGCTATTTTTTTAGATTTTAAATTTTTAACTAGTGCTTCTTCATTGTATAAACCGCCTCTAGCACAGTTTATAAGAATAACACCATCTTTCATTTTCACAATCTCTTTTTCATCTATCATATTAAGAGTTTCACTATTTTTAGGTGTGTGAATTGTAATAATATCACACGCTAAAATATCATCAAAGTTTGTAGTGTAAGTTACCCCTAAGTCAGTTGCTTTATGTGCAGGAATATATGGGTCGTATGTAACAACTTCCATCTCAAAACCTTTACATCTTAAAGCAACTCTATGTCCAATATTACCAAATCCAATTATACCAATTTTTTTACCATATAATTCTTGACCATACCAGTCTTCTCTTTTCCAGATTCTTTGATCTTTTAGTTGTGAGTGGGCATAAGGCATTTTTCTCATACAAGAAAGTAAATGTGTCATAGTAAGTTCAGTAGCTGCAATAGTATTAGCTGTAGGAACATTCATAGCTATCACACCTCTTTTACTACAACCATCCATATCAACATTGTCAACACCAACACCAGCTCTTACAACAGCTTTTAAATTTGTTGCTGCATTTAAAAATTTTTCATCAACATCTGTTGAACTTCTAGTGATACATACATCAGCATCTTTGATAACATCTAAAAGGGCAGTTTTATCAATGTCTGCTGCATATACATAATTTATATCACTAGTATTTTTAAGTATTTCTAATCCACTTTCATGGATATGGTCACATACTACTATTGTAGGTTTATTCATTATTTTCTCCAAAATTTAATAGATAAAGTTAAATTACTTTAACTTACCTACTAATGCGTCTCCAAGTGTCATAGAGCTGTCATCATTAACTGATTCTAACATATCTCTATCTTTTTGTGAAGCTAATCTTTTTACAGATAATCTAACTCTATTTTTTTGTTTGTCAATATTTACAATAACTGCTTCAATCTCATCACCAATTTTAGGCTCTTCAACTCCCTCTTCAGGTGCTATCATATCTTCTTTTCTGATAAGACCATCAAGATTATCTTCAAGTTTAACAAAGATTCCAAAATCTTTAATATCTTTAATTGTAGATTTGATGATATCACCATTTTTGTGTTCTTTCTCAAATTTTTGAGCAGGTGAATCTTGTAATGCTTTTACACTTAAAGAGATATTTTCTTTTTCTGTATCTATTTTGATGATTTTAACTTCAACTTCATCACCTTTTTTATAGATATCTTTACATTTTGTTGCTGAATCCCAATTTGCTTCTTCATTATGTAATAGACCATCTACAGTACCAAGGTTTATAAATGCACCAAAGTCTGTTAAAGTAGCAACAGTACCTTTAACTATATCACCTACTTTATGTTCTTTAATGAAAGTTTGGAATGGTTTTGGTTGTAAAGATTTAAGACTTACTCTTAATCTTCTTTTGTCACAATCTAAATCGATAACTTCAACATTGATCTCTTGACCAATTTCTAAGTAATCTTTAGGATTTTTTACATTTTTATTATGACTGATTTCTGAGATATGTAAAAGACCTTCTATATCATTTCCTAAATCAACAAATGCACCGTATGATTCAAAGTTTGAAACAGTAACAGTAATAGTATCACCTACATCTAAAGCATCTCTCATCTCTTCCCAAGGATTTGGTAAAGCATCTTTAATTGATAATGATAAGTGACCTTTTTCTTTGTCGTATGATTTCATAACAGCAGTAATCTCGTCACCTTCTTTAAAGTAAGCAGATGGATTAACTGGACCTTTGTAACTGATTTCATTGTAGTTTACTAAACCATCAATTCCACCTAAGTCAACAAACATACCATAACTTGTGATTTTTTTAACGATACCAGTTCTTGGTTCGTTGTTTTCCATAAGTTGTGCTATTTTTTCTTCTTTATTTTTTTGTGATTCTTCGATTAGTTTTCTTCTTGAAATTACGATACTTGATGTTTCTGGTTTTGCTTTAAGAACTAGCGCTTTGATTTTTTTACCAATTGCACCTTGAGCTTTTAAGAAACCTTGTGCCATTGGCATAAAGTACTCCATACCTTCTTCATCTTGTACTACAAAACCAGCTCTTGGTTTTACAGAGATCACTGTTCCCTCTACAATTACATTTTCTGGTTCTTCACCATATTTTGCGAAAAACTCATCAAATTTAGCTTTTTGTAAAACTTTTTTGTAAGATAAAGATAAGTTTTCTCCTCTTGTTCCTACAATCATAACTGTAATTTTATCACCAACTTTATATTTAACTGTACCATCTGCATTTGTAATTTCACTTAAAGGAATTCTTCCCTCTTTACCTGCAATACTTACTACAAAGTTATCATCATTTACAATTACTATTTCACCTTCTGTTACTGTGTTTGTTTCTGTACTCTTTTCACTTTCCTCCAATAATGCTGCGAAGTCTTCACCTTCTATTTCAAAATCTTCAAATTTCATTTAGCCGTCCTACCCTTTTATTTTAATGAGAGCTATTATAGCTAAAGAAAGCTTAATTTATATATTTTCGATTTTTTTTACAACTTTTTGAATAATCCAGTCAGGGGTTGATGCCCCTGCTGTTACACCACATAGTTTTTTATTTTGAAACCAGTTAAGTTCAAGTTCATTTTCATCTTCTATGAGGTAACTTTCATTACAGTTTTCTTTTGCAATATGTAATAGTTGTTTTGTATTTGAAGAGTTTTTTCCTCCAATAATTATCATAATATCAACATCTTTTGATAAATCTCTTACAGCATCTTGATTTTCAAAAGTAGCATCACAAATTGTATTAAAAACTCTTACCTCTTTATTTTTTAAAATAAGTGCATTTACTATCTCTAGATATTTCTCTTTTTTTCTTGTTGTTTGTGCTACACAAGCTATTTTATCATATTTGAAACTTATAGTATCAAGTTCACTTGATTCAAGTACAACATGAACATCATCCCCATAACTTTTCACCCCTTTTACTTCAGGATGTGTTGAGTCTCCAAAGATTAAAATACTATACTTTTCTTGTGACATTTTTTTTACTATTTGTTGTGGAGTTGTTACAAAAGGGCAAGTTGCATTGATGATTTTTGCATCTTTTTGTTTAAGCTGTGTTAAGTCATCTTTAGGAATACCATGAGTTCGTATGATAACTGTGTCATCTTTTTTTACATCATGTAGATTTTCATAAAGACCTACACTAAAATCTAGTTTGAGTCTATCTATCTCTTTTTGATTATGGATAAGTGGTCCCATTGTATTAGAGTTTTTGTGTTGCTGTGCTATATCAATAGCTCTTTTTACTCCAAAACAAAAACCATAAGATGAGGCGAGTTTTACTTCCATGTTATCCTCGCAAATTTTCTAATATTTCCATAAAATTAGGAAAAGATGTTTCAATACATTGTGTATCTTCAACATCCATACCACATAACAATCCAGCAATTGCAAAACTCATAGCAATTCTATGATCACCATGTGAGTTTATAGTTGCTTTTTGTAAGGTTGCACCACCTTCAATTTCATAGCCGTCTTCAAACTCAGTATAGTTAACTCCACAGAGGTTGAGATTATTTACTACCGTTGCTATTCTATCACTCTCTTTTACTCTAAGTTCACTGGCATTTTTTACGATACTTTTCCCATTTGCTAGTGACATAGCTATACTTAAAGCAGGAAGTTCATCAATAAGCCAAGCAATATTTTTTTCAACAGTTATACCATTAAGTGTATGGTGTTCAACAATGATATCTCCAATTGGTTCGTAGATATCTTCTGTTTGAATATAAGTAACTTTTGCACCCATTTGTTCTAAAATTTTATAGGCTTCTATTCTTGTTGGATTAAGAGTTAGATTTTTTAAAGTAACTTTTGCATTTGGAACAATTGCTGCTGCAACTGCAAAGAAAAAAGCACTTGATGGATCAGTTGGTACTGTTAAGTTTAATGGTTTAAGAGGTTTACTTAAAGGTTCAATCTCTATATACCCATCACTATTTGTTTTTATAGATGCACCCATACCGCTTAACATTCTTTCTGTATGATCACGACTTAATAACTCTTCTTTATAAAAACATAATCCATTACTTTGAAGTGCTGCTAGTATAAGTGCTGATTTTACTTGTGCTGAGTCTATGGGACTTTGATATTTAAAACTATCAAGTTTTCCACCTCTTATATGAAGTGGTGCTTTATTTCCATTTTCTCTACCATCAATTTTTGCACCAATAGCTCGTAATGGTTCAGCAACTCTTTTCATAGGTCGACTTCGTAAATACTTATCACCTGTAAGTACAAAACTTCCCTCAATACCAGCTAAAAGTCCAGCATAAAGACGCATACCTGTACCTGCATTTCCACAGTCTAGTACATCATCTGGTTCTGTGAGTTTTTGTGGTGGAGTTATTGTAATAGTATCACCATTGTCTTCTATGGTTGCACCTAGTTTTTGTGCAATTTTAAGAGAATCCATAGTATCTTCACCACGAAGATAATTTTTAATTGTTGATGGTTTATCACTTAAAAGACTGAACATAGCACATCTATGTGAGATAGATTTATCTGATGCTATATTGTCAATAGTGATATTGAATGATTTTTTTAATGGCGATATATTTAGATTATTCATTATCTTAAACCTATATTTAACTCTTCTTTTAATTTATCTAATATTCTATCCATAATAGCATTTATATCATTTTCTTCAAATGTCTTTGTTTCTGACTGTAATATAAATCTAATAGTTAAACTTTCGTTATCTTCTAATTTTTCATCACTATAAATATCTACTAGATTAAACTGTTTTATCTCTTTAATTCTTAAAGATTTTATAACTTTTTTAATCTCTTTATATTCTAAATTTTTTGGTGCTATGATGCTTAAATCTCTTCTTGAAGCTTGAAATTTAGAAATATTTGAAGCAATGACTGTGTCATTTTTAATTGAATCTAGGTTTAATTGTGCAATGTAACTATTTTTAGAGATATCAAAATCATCTGCAACAGTTGGATGTAATTTATATAAAATACCTAAATTTTTACCATTTTTTACTATTGTTGCATTTTGATATGGATGTACAAAATCACTGATAATTTTTTTCATTGGTTGGAGTTCAAAATCTCCAACAATATTTGAAATTTTTTCACTAAATCCAAATAAGTCCATTTCAGCTGGTTTCCCTGCATTTTTTACAGATGGATTTTCCTCTTCTCCACTAAAAATAAAACCTAATTTTTTGATCTCATTTCTACTTTTATCAAATACAGTACCTGATTCAAATAATGCTATAGATTTAAACCCTAATTTAACATTGTGTGCTACTGCTTGTACAAGATTTAAACTTAGTGTGGTTCTAAATGTATTAAGTTCATTTACAATTGGATTTAAAATATCTTTTTTTTGTGTCACTACTGGAAAGTTATATTTTTCCAATAACTCTTTATTTGTAAAGACATAAGTTACAGTCTCAAAAAATCCATTTGAGATTGCTTTTGCTCGTAATTCATTTTTGATAATTAAATCATTTGAAGTTTTATTGATATTATTTAACTCTTGTATTAATAATGGTTTTGATTGTATTTGATCAATACCGATAATTCTTACAACCTCTTCTGTAATATCTGCAATGTTTTTAATATCATGTCTAAAAGATGGTATTGTTACATTGATAGTATCTTGCCCATCTTGTTTTACAAAAAATCCTAAAGAGGTAAGTATTTGACTTACTTTACTTGGAGGAATCTCTTGTCCTATAATTTTATTAAGTTGCTTATTATTGATATTAATTGTATTTTGTACTATGTCATTGATAAAGTTTTTACTTCCATTGTATATAGTAGCTCCATTTTCAGATAATAAAGAGATGATAGTATCAATTCCTAAATCTAAGTTTGGCTCACTTCCTCTTGAAGCTTTATAGTAAACTTCACCTGTTTTTTTCTTTTTATCAAATACAGTTTGAGCTAAATAATCTGGGTCTATATAACTAGCTTCAATTAAAACTTCATCACAAAGATTTTGTACTTTTCCAGCTTCAATACCTATTGTACTTAGTAAAAGTTCACCTGTTACATTATCAAAGCCATCTTCATCTTTTGTTACACTTAAAGTAGCTAGTTCACTATCTTGTTTTAATGCAATAGCTTTACTATATACATTAATAATCACACCTGAACTATGTGTTGCATAAGCAATAGCAGTTTCGATATCTGTAGGTTTCAATTTATCAATAGTTGCAGCTCGTAATTTATGTAAAAGATGTAATGTAAAACCTTTAATATCAGCAGCTTTATAGATTAAGCTTGATTGGCAGTTTGTATCATAATGTACATCAAAAACTTGTCCAATCCCTTTATTATTACTATTTACTACAGGATCTACATTTTTCATTGAGATATTAAAATATGTACTTAATTCTCTAGCAACTCCATTGATACTAAGACAGTCTCCTCTGTTTGCTGTAAGTTCAATCTCTATAATTTCATCATTAATAAGTGCATATTCGTTTAACTCTTTTCCAACAATAAGTTCACCGATTGAGTCATCAAGTTCAAGTATCCCATCATTGATTTTAGGTAAACCAATTTCAGTTGAGCTACAAATCATACCAGCAGAATCCACACCTCTTAGTTTTGCTTTTTTAATAATGAAATCTTCCCCTAAAACAGCTCCAACAGTTGCTACAGGAACATATTGCCCTTTTGCTACATTTTTAGCACCACATACAATTTGTTCTGTTTTAGTTCCTATATCAACTTGACAAATATTTAATTTATCAGCATCTGGATGTTTTTCACATTCTAAAATTTTTCCTATTACTACACCATTTGGGATAAGTACTCTTTCACTACTGTCAACTTCTAATCCAATAGAGTTTAAAGCATTACATATAGTTTGTGTACTTATTTTTGTTATATCAATATATTCTTGTAGCCATCTTCTTGTTATAATCATTTAAATTGTCCTAATAGTCTAATATCGCTTTCAAATAGAGATCGTAAATCTCCAATTTTATGTATAAGCATAGCAAATCTTTCAATTCCTAAACCAAAAGCATATCCACTAACATCTTCATATCCAACTGCTTTAAATACATTCTCATCTACTATTCCACAACCTAAAACTTCAAGCCAACCTGTGTGTGAACATACTCTGCATCCACATGATTTTCCTGTAGTTTTATCTTTACAGAATATACAGCTGATATCAACTTCAGCAGATGGTTCAGTAAATGGGAAAAATGAAGGTCTAAATCGAACTTCAACTTCACCAAACATATGATGTAAAAATTCTTCCATTACAAACTTTAAATTTGCAAAAGAAACTACCCCCTCTTTTTCTACAACTAGCCCCTCTATTTGGTGGAACATTGGAGTATGTGTAATATCAAAATCTTTTCTAAAAACAGTACCAGGGGCAATCATACGAATAGGTGGTTTTTGCTCCATCATAGTTCTTATTTGTACAGGAGAAGTATGTGTTCTTAAAACTGCTCCATCATTGCAGTAAAATGTATCTTGCATATCTCTTGCTGGATGATACGCAGGAAGATTTAAAGCTTCAAAGTTATGAAAATCATCTTCAACTAAAGGACCCTCTTCAACACTAAAATTTAAGTTTTGAAAATATGTTGTAATTTGATTTAGTGTATCAGCGACAGGGTGATATGCACCATTATTTAAACTTGGTGTAAACTTTGTAACATCTATTTTTTCAGCTTCAAGTTGTTTCTCTAACTCTTTTACCATTAAAAGAGTTTTTTGTGATTCTAAAGCAGTGTTTATTGTTGTTTTTTCATTATTCAAATTTTGTGCAAATAGTTTTTTCTCTTCATTTGGAATATCTTTCATTTTTGCAAATTCAAGTGTTAGAACACCTTTTTTACCTAAAATATCCACTCTTAGTTGTTCCAATTCTTCTAAAGAAACACTATTGTTTATTTTCTCTATCCATTCTTGCAAATGTATCTCCTCATAGGGGGTCATTTGATTTATGACCTTTAATAATTGGGGGATTATACTTAAACATTTATTATAGTTTGGTTATACTTATATTTATAAAAACAAGCTAGGATAATCTACTATTTAATATTAGCTAAAACTAGCTAGTAGATTATCCTAAAAAAACAAGGGAAAAAGATGTGTATATTTTGTAAAATAATAGAAGGTGAAATACCAAATAAAACAGTATTAGAAAATGATAATTTTTTAGCGTTTGAGGATATAAGCCCTCAAGCAAAAATTCATGTACTTATAATACTAAAAGTGCATATCCAATCATTTAATGAGATGACTCCAAATATTATGGCAGAGATGACAACATTTATACAAGAAGTTGCTTTAACTCTTGGAGTAAAAAGTGATGGTTATAGATTGATTACAAATATTGGAAAAAATGGTGGTCAAGAGGTAGGACATGTACATTTTCATCTTCTTGCAGGTGAACAGTTAGGTAGTTTAAATTAATGCAATTTTTTGGAAAAATAAAAACAGTTCACGATTTAGAGTATATAGTTAAAGCGTATGTATATATTCCTTTAACTGATGAAGAGATAACCGTAGAAGATTTAGAAATATTGTTAAAAAAGAAAAATAAAAATGTAGCAGGAACTATGTTTTTATACAATCCATACACAGCTCCAATAGGTTATAAAAAAGAGGAAAAATTAGCATACCAAGATTTTAAATTTGATGATAAATTTCACCCATTACAGTTAGAAGATCAAGTGAGAATTATAGCAAAAGCAATAAAACAGCAATATAAAGGAAAACTTGTCGAGGTAAAATATCTTTTTAATTACAATAAAGAAGATATACAACCAACTTCAGCAATTGAAGTTTTTGAGATGGATTTAGAAAAGCTTCATACAAATCAATTAACAGTATTTGCAAAAAAAGACAATTATCATGACTATAAAAATATAAGTTACAATGGAAAATTCATCTTTTTTGCTTGGGGACATAAGTTTGAAAAGTCTCATACAAACTCAGCATTATATGCTTCAAATATAGCTCAATGGGCAAAAAAACAAAATAAAGAGATAGGGTTCGTATATGATGGTGTGAGAGATGAAGAGGGAAGTTTTGAATATACAAGATTTTTTCATCCCATAAGTTTTGGTAAGTTAAAAACTGTTGTACCTGAAGCTATAAATAAAGTTTTTGCTAACGAAGTGATAAAACCACAAAAAATATAAAAATGAATATTTTCCCATTAAGTCCTTATAACTTAATTTTCCCAGACCCAGCACTTGCTAGTGATGAGGGAATTTTGGCTTATGGCGGGGACTTAAGTGTGAATCGAATTATGCAAGGATATTCAAAAGGAATATTCCCTTGGTTCAATGAAAATGACCCCATTTTATGGTGGTCTCCAAATCCTCGATTTATCTTAAAAATAGAAGATTTACATATCTCAAAAAGTTTACAAAAAACTATTAAAAAAGATATCTTTGAAGTACGATTTAATACAAATTTTGAACAAGTTATCCAGGAGTGTGCAAAAGCAAAACGACCAGACCAAGAGGGAACTTGGATAACTACAAATATGATTGAAGCGTATTGTAATTTACATGAAGCAGGCTTTGCACATAGTTTTGAAACTTATTTTGAGGGGACACTTGTTGGTGGTGGATATGGAGTAGTTATAGGAGATATTTTTTGTGGAGAGTCTATGTTTGCACTCAAAAATGATGCGAGTAAAGTAGCTTTTGTAGCACTTGTTCAAAGACTTAAAAAAAATGGTTTCAGTGTGATTGACAGTCAAATTTATACAGACTATTTAGCATCTTTTGGTGCAAAAGAGATACCAAGAGATGAATATTTGGATATAGTTAAAAATGCTTTAAGTAATCCAAGAAATTTTTAGATACTATTTTTTAAAACTTTTAAGCTTTTAGCAAGTTCTCTCATATTGATAGTATTATCAAACTCATCAACAATTTCAAGTCCAAGAAGAGTTTCAATAGCATTTTCAAGTGTTACAATACCATCTGTTTGATCATAATTATCAACAACTATAAAAAGATGTTCTTGCCTTGAAATAAAGAGATCAAGTAGTTTTGATATAGGAATATTTTTGTTTACTTTAAATACGGGTTTAATAATATCATTTTTGTTTTCTAGTTTATCTTCTATAAATTCATAAAAATATTCTTTTGAAAAAATAATACCAATAACATCATCGATATCTTGATTA
>JGI997J19993_1000381_pt1 | contig 13468 bp, 12 predicted proteins | sample Etolagbewater25m_FD_19993 | JGI IMG/M metagenome (IMG submission 19993)
TTGGTGGCAATTTTGGGGCACTCTCAAGAGCAGTTAGCCTTAGCGCAAACACGTTTCTTTAAAGCGGTAAAATTTGGTTAGCGTTTAAAATTACGGTTTTAATATAACCGTTGTAACACGCAAAAAAGGAGGCCTGTTGAAATTCAGCAGGCCTCCTTTTTTGTTTACTGTGACGCGATTAAGCTTGGTTTAAATTGAGCTCAATTTGAATCACGCCTTTGTCCTCTGGGTCGGTTTTTAAGGCAAAGTTAAACTGCTTCATCAACGCTAACATGGGCGTGTTTTCACTTAATACTTCGCCCTCCATTAGCTGCAAACCTTTGGCTTTGGCGTGATGAATCAAACTGGAGAGCAGGGCACTGGCCACGCCTTTGTGCTGATAATCATCACGCACCACAATCGCCATTTCACACGATTTACCATCTGGATTGGTGGTGTAACGCGTAACTCCAATCTCGATCGTTTCGCCTTGCTGGCTAGTCGTGGTTGCCACAAAGGCCATTTCACGGTCGTAATCAATCTGGGTAAAACGCGACAGCATTTGCGGAGTTAAGGTCTGCACGCTGTTCATAAAACGCAAATAACGACTGCGCTCCGATAGGTTTCTGACAAAGTCGAGTTCCAGTTCCGCGTCTTCTGGGCGAATTGGGCGAATCAATAATGGCAGGCCTGTGTGGGTATCTAGGGTTTGCACCAACTCACTCGGGTAAGGGTGAATCGCCATGTGCTGATACGGTTTGTGATTGGCTGGCAGGGCATTGACGCTAATACGTGCATCCACCGCCATTACGCCGTCTTCATCGGCAAACAGTGGATTAATGTCGAGTTCCATGATTTCCGGCAGTTGCGCCACCATATCGGAGATGCGCAACAGCACATCGACAATCGCATCGTGATTCACCTCGGGCATGCCTCTAAACGCCTTGAGCATTTTGGACACTTTAGTCTGTGCAATCATCTTTTTAGCAATGTAATGGTTTAATGGTGGTAGCGCAATCGCCGCATCTTTAATGACTTCCACCGCGGTGCCCCCGCTACCAAAGGTAATGGCAGGGCCAAATACCGGGTCACGCATGACACCGACTAAGAGTTCTCGTGCGTGGCCGCCTTTGTACATCGGTTCAACCGTTGCGCCTAAAATAGTGGCGTTGGGTTCGGCCGCTTTGATGCGATCGACCATTTTTGTGAACTCGGTACGCACCTCTTGCACCGAATGAATATTGAGTTTAACACCACCGACGTCCGATTTATGGGTGAGGTTTGGCGAGTTGATTTTTAAACTCACCGGAAAGCCCATCGATTCAGCGGCAACCATCGCTTGATTAGCGTTGCTGACTTCGATTGCTGGGGTAATGGGTACGCCAAACGCATTCATAATCGCGCGGGTTTCGGCACTGCTTAAAATGGTTCGTCCCTCAGAAAGAACCGAGTCAATAATTAAACGTGCGCCATTCGCATCAGCCGTTTGACAACATTGCGCCGCGGTTGCGGGTGACTGCATTAACAATTTTTGGTTTTGGTGGTAAGTTGAGATAAAACTAAAGGCTTCTACCGCCGCTTCGGGGGTGCGGAAGGTGGGGATTTTAGCTTCACTGAACAGGGTGCGCGCCTCTTTTACCAAGGATTCACCGAGCCAAGCGGTAAAGATGGGTTTGCAGTTGTCTGTGTTTTTAGTGAATTCAATAATCGATTGGGCAATCCCGGATGGGTCGCTCATCGCTTGCGGTGTAAGCAGAATCAAGGTGCCGTCGTAATTATTATCGTTTTGCAAAACCGCTAAGGCTTGAGTATAACGATCGCCACCGGCGTCCCCTAAAATATCAATGGGGTTACCGTGTGACCAGTGTGGCGGTAAAAAGGTGTTGAGCTGTTCCATGCTCTCTGGACAAATATCCGGCATTTTCATACCCAACTCTGCCGCACGGTCGATGGCCATAACACCTGGGCCACCACCATTGGTTAAGATGGCTAAGCGACTGTTTTTTATTTGAATGTTGTGTGACAGTGACTTTGCGGCCGCAAACAGCTGTGCAATCGATTGGGCACGAACAGCGCCTGCACGTTCAACCGCGGCAGTAAAGACTTCGTCCCCACCAATCAGTGCGCCAGTATGCGATACGGCAGCCTTGGTACCCTCGGGCATACGTCCAGATTTAAGCAAAATAACCGGCTTCATGCGCGCGGCGGCTTTTAAACCACTCATAAACTGGCGTGCGTCGGCAATCCCTTCAATGTATAACAAAATGCTTTTGGTTTTAGGGTCAAGTGCGAGAAAGTCTAAGATTTCGCCAAAGTCGATGTCGGCTGCATCCCCCGTGGACACCACTTGTGAAAAGCCCACTTCATTGGCCTCTGCCCAATCAAGCACCGCGGTACAAATTGCACCCGACTGCGATACCAACGCTAAGTTACCAGGAACCGCTTGGTTTTTACTGAAGGTCGCGTTTAACCCGATATCCGGGCGAATAATCCCTAAACAGTTTGGACCAATCAGGCGCATACCATAGGTGTTGGCGGTGGCCGTCATTTTTTGTTGCAGAATTTTGCCCTGTTTATCTTCAAACCCAGCGGATAAAATAACCGCGTTGCCGACGCCCGCTTCACCACACGCTTGAATGATGGCCGGAATACTTTTTGCAGGAGTAGCAATGACAACGAGGTCGGGAATCGTTGGTAAGACATCAATACTTGCGTAGCAAGCTTGATTTTGCACGGTTTCATGCTTAGGATTAATAGGATAAATAGGGCCTTTAAAACCCGCCTTAAGTAAATTGGTAAAGGCATTACCGCCCACCGACTCCGGCCGTTCGCTGGCACCAAAAACGGCAATGCTACTTGGTTTAAACAGTTTTGTAAGGTAATGCGGGCCCATAAATAATCCATTCTCCAGAGAAATGCGTAGATGAATCTTTATATTAGCAATTCCCAATGTAATTTGCATGACAATGGTGAAGACCATCCTGAACTGTCTGAGCGTACCACCCGAATTCAAGATCAATTAATAGGCAGCTTGCTGTTTGATTGGTTTGCGCATGCTGAATCACGTGCGGCGACCGATGACGAGTTAGCTTTGGCGCACGACCCAGATTTAGTCAATCGTATTGCTGCAAGTTTACCCAAAAAAGGGGTGGTAGAGATTAATGTTGATACCCATTTAAGCCCCGGCTCACTTAATGCCGCTCGACATGCGGTCGGTGCGGTTTTAGATGGGGTGGATGCGGTGCATGACGGCTCGGCTCAGCGTGTTTTTTGTAATGTGCGTCCACCGGGTCATCATGCCGAGTATTCAGAACCACAAGGGTTTTGTCTGTTTAATAATGTGGCGGTTGGAGCGGCTTATGCGTTTAAGCAATACGGCTATCAGCGTGTGGCGATTGTCGATTTTGATGTACATCACGGCAATGGCACAGAATCGTATGCGCGACGTGAGCCACGTGTTTGGTTTGCCTCCAGTTTTGAAGATGATATATATCCGCATGCGGCACCCGAATCCGACATTGCCAATATGATTAAAATGCCATTGGCCAAATACAGTGGCAGTGAGGAGTTTAGGCAGGCCTGGTCAGAAATGGGTTTGCCTCTGCTGGCTGAATTCAAACCCCAGTTGCTTATTATTTCCGCAGGCTTTGATGGTCATGCCTTAGACCCGATGGCGAATTTGAGATTACACGAAAACGATTATGCTTGGATTACCAGTGAGCTGATTAAAATTGCGAATACCTTTGCGGAAGGAAAAATCGTTTCGGTTTTAGAAGGCGGTTACGATTTGGGGGCGCTAAGTATGTCGGCACGTGAACACATTAAAATTTTGTTTGGCTTGGATTTTTAATGGCATCATTAAACCTGTGCCGTAAAAACAAAAAAGCCTGCTCAAAATGAGCAGGCCTGTTAATTTGTATAACGTTGCTGATTTAAACTTACAAAGAGAAATCACTAAAGTCGCCCGACTCGACTTTAGAATCGACTTGGCCAACTAAGTAAGAGCTAATTTCCGATTCTTGCGGGGCAACCTGTACGTTGTCACTCACTAACCAGTTGTTCATCCAAGGGAGCGGATTGGATTTACTCTCAAAAATGGGCTCTAATTTTAGGGCTTTTAAGCGTACGTTGGTGATGTACTCTACATAACTTTTCAAAATGCTGGCGTTTAGACCAATCATTGAGCCATTTTTAAACAGATACTCTGCCCACTCTTTTTCTTGTTCGGCTGCTTGACGGAAAATTTCGTAAGTGGCTTCCAGTTGCTCTTGAGCAATCACCGCCATTTCCGGATCATCTTGACCATCACGCATCAGCGTAATCATGTTCTGCGTACCTGACAGGTGCAAGGCTTCGTCACGGGCAATCAGTTTAATGACTTTGGCGTTGCCTTCCATGAGTGAGCGTTCTGCAAACGAGAAGCTACAAGCAAACGACACATAAAAACGAATGGCTTCTAAGACATTAACCGACACTACGGTTAAATACATCGCCGTTTTAATCTTTTTACGGAATTCGTGGTCAGCCGCCAAATCAATTTTATTGGCGTACATGTGATTTGTTAAGGCAATTAACTCATCGTAGTATTCGGTGACACTCATCGCACGTTTTACAATCTCTTCGTTGGTGACGATGTCATCAAATACCACCGATGGGTCCGCGACGATATTACGAATAATGTGTGTGTATGAACGACTGTGAATGGTCTCTGAAAAAGACCAGGTTTCAATCCACGTTTCCAGTTCAGGTATCGATACCAACGGCAATAACGCAACGTTAGGCGAACGACCTTGTACCGAATCAAGCAACGTTTGATACTTTAGGTTGCTGATAAAGATGTGTTTTTCATTCTCAGGAAGATCCGCATACTCGGTACGGTCAGAGGACAAATCAACCTCTTCAGGACGCCAAAAGAAGCTCAACTGTTTCTCAATAAGTTTTTCGAAGATCGGGTATTTTTGCTGGTCGTAGCGGGCTACGTTGACATTTTGGCCGAAAAACATCGGCTCTTTCATCGCATTGTTTTGTGAGCGACAAAATGTAGAGTATGTGTGTTGATCCTTACAGCTCATCGGCGACTTCCTGAGGTTTGTTTGTGTTTAAAAAAGTGGAAACATTATACCTTATTCCGCTAAACACGCAGATTTGTTTGTGGTGAGAAGCCAGAGCAGTGATTGGCGATTAATGGGAATGTTTTTCAATTTTGTACAAAAGTCTGGTCGCATTAAGGATAATAGCGTGAATAGTTTGAGGAACAATGATGTCCTATAAAGACGAGTTAATTTGGTTAAAAGGTAAAAAGGTCGCATTTTGTGAGCCGGACTTGGTGCTGTTTGAGAAGGTCAAAGATTTTTTAAACCACTATGGTCTTGAGGTGATTGGTCTTAACTCGATTGAGTCGATGTTGGCTGATTTAGAGTCGCGTCGTTACAGTACGCACCGTATTTATATGGCGGTGTTTGTGACCCCCGATTTGGCGATTGATTTAGAGGCCTGTTGGTTGGATGTGGTGCGCGTGAATCCGGGTGTGGCACAAACGCCGTTGATTTTAATGGCGTCGCCAGAAGAGACCTTGCCGGTGTCGGATTTTATTGAGAAAGGTTACTTTAAATTTCAAATAGACCGACCCGTTAAACCGACTCAGTTGTTAAGAGTGTTGCACCGTTTAAATCGTTGGAAAGCCCTAAGAGGCGATTTAACGCCAGATGCCATCTTAGCGAAGTAAGTTAAGTTTTAGGCGTTTTAAAAAGCAGCAGGCCTGCTAACATTTAAGTTGAGCAGGCCTGTTGAGTTGTTAACGTCGAGTCTAAAAACCTCGTTGAAAGTAACAGTCAAGGGTTATTTAAACTTCGCCCATCACCATCGCTTCTAAAACCTCCCAACGTTCAAATGCGGCTTCCAGCTCGGCCTCTTTATCGGCTAATGCTTTGATAACCTGTTGGGTTTCAGCTTCGGGTTTTTGATAGAAGCTTGGGTCATTCATCTGTTCACTTAAGCCTTCTAATGCTTGCTCCAATTCTTCGATTAACGCCGGTAACCCATCGTATTCACGCTGGTCTTTGTAGCTGAGTTTTTTAGGTTTATTTACCGGTGCAGGGGCTTTTTCTGGTGCTTTGGTTTCCGGTAGTTGTGGCGTAAGTTTTTTCTCTTCTTTTAGAATCTGCGAGTAATCTGGACGCTGACGTAACCAGTCGTCATAACCGCCAATGTACTCGTTTACAATCCCCGGCGCGTCAAACACAATCGAGCTGGTGGCCACATTATTTAAGAAAGCACGGTCATGGCTGACAATCAGAACGGTGCCTTTGTAGCTCATTAACAACTCTTCTAACAGCTCTAATGTTTCAACGTCTAGGTCGTTGGTCGGCTCATCGAGAATGAGTAAGTTTGATGGCTTGGCGAATACGCGCGCCAATAACAAACGGTTACGCTCTCCGCCCGATAACGCTTTTACTGGCTGGCGTGCACGGTCTGGCGAGAATAAGAAGTCACCCAAGTAACCAATGATGTGTTTACGCACGCCATCAATCTCTACGTAATCGCTCTCTTCAATCACACTCTCGGCTACGGTTTTGTTCTCGTCGAGTTGAGCGCGATGCTGGTCAAAGTAGGCAATGTCTAAATTAGTGCCGAGTTTAACCGTGCCAGAGGTTGGTTGCAGTTTGCCTAAAATCAAAGCGAGTAACGTTGATTTACCACAACCGTTCTCACCAATAATTCCGACCTTATCGCCACGCATAATGGTGCTTGAGAAATCGGTGACAATAATGCGATTGTCAAAACTGAAGCTTAGGTCTTCAATGTCGATAACTTGCTTACCAGAAAGCGCGGTTTTGTTGAGTTGTAGATTCGCTTTGCCTTGCTGAGTGCGACGCGCTTTGTGCTCTTCTCTTAGGCGTTCTAGTGCGCGAACGCGTCCTTCGTTTCGGGTACGACGTGCTTTAATGCCTTGACGAATCCAAACCTCTTCTTGCGCGAGTTTTTTATCGAATAGCGCACTCTGTTTGGCTTCGGCTTCCAGCTGGTCGGCTTTGCGCTCTAAGTAGGTGTGGTAGTCGCACTCCCAACTGGCGATATTACCGCGGTCGAGTTCCACAATACGCGTGGCCAGTGCTTGTAAAAAGGCACGGTCGTGAGTGATGAACACGAGTGAACAACGGATGGTTTTTAAGAAGCCCTCGAGCCACTGAATAGAGGGGATGTCTAAGTGGTTAGTCGGTTCATCGAGTAACAAAATTTCCGGTTCTTGTACCAACGCTTGCGCTAATAACACGCGGCGTTTCATTCCACCCGAAAGTTTGGAGAACTCTGATTCACTCGGCAGGCCGAGTTTCGAGATAATGGTTTCAACGCGTTGCTTGAGTTCCCAGCCGTTGATGTCCTCTATCTGCTGTTGGACTTCGGTAAATTTCTCTAAAATTGCTTCGGAGTAGTTGGCTTCCATCTCTAAACTGAGTTCATGAAAACGCTCAATCAACGGTCCTGAATTTCCAAGCCCTTCTGAGATAACATGAAATACACTGCCGTGCATATCGTGCGGCACTTCTTGTTGCAGTTTGGCAATTTTGACGCCATCTTGCACAATGCGCGTGCCGCTATCCACTAAGAGTTGGCCTTCAATCACTTTTAACAGCGTTGACTTTCCTTCGCCATTTCGACCGACAATACAGACCCGTTCATTGGGTTCAATTTGAAAATTGGCTTTGTTAAACAGCGGTGCGGCGCCGAAGCTAAGAGAGATATCACGTAAATACAGAAGGGCCATAGAACTCGTTCTTTATAAAAAAATGGGGAGAGCGTTTGAGGGTTAACGTTGAACCGTTAAAATCAAATTGCTACTGGTGCGCACATTATACTGGTTTCGTTGGCTTTGCGAATGGGCTTGTTGCCAATAGTCTAAAACCTCGGCGGTTTCAAGGGTTGGCTTGCCATCGCCGGTAGGCGACTCTTCATTCCACAGATTAAAAATGAGCAGGCCTGCTGAGTTTAAATTGCGCCAAAGATTGCGTTGAAAATCGGCATTACTTAAATTAGACGGCAAGCCGTTAGCATCAAATATATCGACAATAATTGCATCGTATTGGTGTTCATTTTCAGCCATAAAAGCAATGGCATCGTCTTGAATCACGTCAATTTCCGGTTCATTGGGCATTTGAAAAAACTGATAAGCGGCATCAATGACGATTTGGCGAAGCTCCACGACCGTCATTTGTAAATTGGGAACAGCGTGGTACAGGTGTTGCGCCATACTACCACCGCCCATGCCGAGCATGAGCACTCTAAAATCGTGTTTGGGTTTATGTGCCGCGGCGGCTTTAACCACCAATTCAACGATTCTTTCTTGGTACTCAAAGTTCAAGGTCATGGGGGCGTTTAAGAAAATACAGCTCTGCTCAATCGGCGAATCAAAAAAGAGTTTGCGAGTGACTTTATTATCGACCACTTGCAGTAAGCCAAATTCATCCCGCGCGCTGTGAATAATGTCGCCGTCTAATTTCATGGTTATTGAGCGATGCTTGGTGCTTCAGTTTTAGAAGCGCCGGACAGGCCTGCCCACCATAAACGCAGACGCAACCCGAGTTCAGAGGTAAAGCCGACTTCCACAAATTGAATTTCACCACCGGGTGCAATAATAAAGTCGGCAGGCACGGCCTTGCTACCAAACAGCGACATCAGTTTGCCATTGAAGTCATTGATAATAATGGTTGAATCCATCTCGTTTTCTTTGGCGTATTCAAACAAGGCTTCGTCGTCGCCTGACTGCGTCGCAATATTGATTACTTTGTAATCTTCAGCCACCGACTCGACACTGCCTTGCGTCACACCACAAATAGGACACCAAGTCGCCCAAATGTGAATTAAGGTCGGTTCTTGAATATTGGATAAATCAAAGGTTTCGCCGGTAATACTCTTGAGTTCAATCGGAGGAACTTGGCCATGAATCACGTCACCCTGCATAAACGGGCGCAATGCCAGATAAGCGGCCACAAACACCAAAACGGTTAATCCATTTTTAACCCACGGTTTTTTCCAGAAAGCCGGCTTGGTTTCAGTGTTTTTCATGCGCTTATGACCCTTTGAGTTAAAAGTTAGAGTGTTATAATTTTAAGCATTATAAATTGTTTAGATTGTTTTATGGGGAAGAAGCGTGCAAGCAGAGTTTTGGCATAAGATGTGGGCAAGTGGCGTGGTGGGGTTTCACCAGTCGGAGATTAATGAGTTTTTACACACGCATTGGCAAACGCTGAATTTAAAAGGCGATGAAGCGGTATTGGTGCCATTGTGCGGTAAGTCGCTGGATATGTTGTGGTTGCAACAGCAAGGTCATGAGGTCTTGGGTGTGGAGTTGAGTCAGCAGGCGCTGGATGAGTTTTTAGTGGAAAACCAGATTGAAGCGCAACCCGTAAAGCATGACCATTTTTGTGGTTATGAACTGGCAGCGATGACTTTGCTGTGCGGTGACTTTTTTAAATTAAGCGCTGAGGATTGTGCGGACATAAAAGCGGTATACGACCGTGCGGCGATTGTGGCCTTACCGCCTGAAATGCGTCAACAATATGTGCAACACTTGCAAGCCATTTTGCCAGCGGGTTGTAAGCTGTTAATGGTGACCATGGAGTACGACCAATCGCAGATGTCTGGCCCCCCGTTTTCAGTGACCGAAGACGAAGTGAATGCGTTGTTTAGTGGGTTTGCGCAGGTTGAAAAGGTGTCAGAAGTGAGTGCGAATCGCAAAGACAATGCCATGGTCGAGAAGGTGTTTGTGATTCAGATGTGATTTATACGGGCGATAAGCACGGTTTCAAAAGTCAGCAGGCCTGCTGACTTTTCAGTGAATTTACAATTAAATTCGATTGATAAACCCGTTGACTTTAAGCCGGCATAATCTGTCTAAAGTTTTCAAAGAAGTTGAAGTATTGTGGGTTCACTTTTTTCATGTTTGGGCTAACATGCACGGCACACAACAGATGTTCAATGCCGTATTTTCTGGCGGTTTTCAGTGCCAGTAAGTTATCGTCAATGAGTAGCGTGTGTTTGGGATTGTAAGGTTCAATCTCTTGAATTGCCGACCAAATTTTAATGTCCTCTTTGGGTAAACCAAAATCGTGTGCAGAAATTAAGCGGTCAAAGTGGTCACCAATTTCGGTCATCTCCAATTTAAGCGCCAAGCTATCACGGTGCGCATTGGTGACCATAATCACTTTTTTATTCATACTGCGCAGTTTGGCTAAAAACTCAATGACATCTGGATGGGCTTTAATCATGTGTTTGAGTTCATGCTTCAGTTCCGCAATCGGTAAGTCCAGTTCAGCCGTCCAGTAATCTAAGCAGTACCAATTAAGCGTGCCTTTTTGACTGTGGACTTTGGCGTGAATAATCTCGTTGGCTTCGTGCAAACTCAGGCCATTTTTTTCGGCATAGGCTTGCGGCAGATACTCCATCCAGAAGTGCCAATCAAAGTGCAAGTCTAGTAGGGTTCCGTCCATATCGAGTAATACGGTGTCAATTTTTGACCAGTCTATAAAGGCTTTCATTGGCAAAAAAAATTCCTTGGCGTATGATGGTTTTCATGACTAAAAAAACATCTGATTTCACTTCAAACGAGAGCACAATCCCAACGGTTTTATCGGAAGAAATTGTGGCGCAGTCTCGTCTATTTACGGTTCAGTCGCAGTCGCTGGAGTTTTCCAACGGCACGAAAGTGATTTACGAACGACTTTTGGGTAATCCAAATGGCGCTGTGCTTATTATACCTATGCTGGACAAAGATACGATGTTACTGATTCGTGAATTTGGTGGTGGCGTTGGGCGCTATGAGCTGGGCTTTCCAAAAGGCAAGATTGATCCGGGCGAAACGTGGCTTGAGGCCAGTGTGCGAGAGAGCCAAGAGGAGATTGGCTATTTACCGGCTGAGGTTAAATTGCTCGATTCTGTGAGCTTAGCCGCCGGCTATATGACGCATCACACGCATATTGTGTTGGCCACCGGTTTAACCCCGCAAGCCGCCGAGGGTGATGAGCCAGAGCCGTTGGAAGTGGTGCCGTGGAAAGTGAAAGATTGGCCAGATTTACTGGCGCACCCCGACTTTAGTGAAGGCCGAGCCTATGCCGCACTGATGTTGGTACTTAAAGAGTTGGAGCATATTTAATGAATTTAGTGGAACTGTTACCCGAGGTTTGTCGTATTGCGGTTGAAGCGGGTGACTTAATTGAAGAGATTTACCAAGCCAGTGAACGGGTAAAAGTTGAAAATAAATCGGACGGAACGCCGGTTACCGTGGCGGATAAACAGGCCGATGCATTAATTTGCAAAGCCTTACGAAACTTAACGCCGGATACGCCATTGTTAACCGAAGAGAGTGTCGCTGCCGTGCCGTTTGTGACTCGACAGGCTTGGCCGACCTTTTGGTGTGTTGACCCACTGGATGGCACCAAAGAGTTTATAGAACGCACGGGTGAGTTTAGTGTGAATATTGGTTTGGTTGAAAATGGACAGGTTTTGTTGGGGGTGGTTTATGTGCCGATGACACGAGTCTTGTACTGCGCTGCCAAAGGGCAAGGTGCGTATCGTTGGGTGGTGCCAGAAAACACCCATTCGAAAACTTGGCAGGCCTGCCTAGATCCACTTCATAAAATTAAAAGTCGATTAAAAACCACGCGCGTGCCGACTCGAGTTGCGGTCAGTCGTCGTCATGGCAATATGGCACGTCGATTTTTCGATGCCTTGGGTGAAGTCGAGTTAGTGTATATGGGCTCGGCGATTAAATCGTGCTTGGTGGCGGAAGGCAGTGTGGATATTTATCCGCGTTTTGGCCCAACCTCGCTTTGGGATACCGCCGCAGCTCAGTGTGTGGTGGAAGAGTCGGGCGGGTTATTGGTGGATGCCGATGGCAAACCGCTGACCTATTTTCAAACCGAAAGCTTATTGAATCCGCACTTTATCGTTAAAGGTGACCCCTATTACGATTGGCCAGAATTTCCCAAATCCAAAAGTTGATGCCCTAGTGTTGAGAGGCCGTCTGTATTTTACGAATGTCTTCTTCACTACACTCTAAAATGTCAAACAGGGCGTGGCAAAATGTTTGCTTTTTAACCTGTGTGCTTGGGTAATCGGATTTGTCGGTTGACAGCAGATGGGCCAACTCAAGCAAGGCGGTAAATTTTTGCAGTTTTTTATTCTTTACGCCATCAATATTCGGTTCGTGGTGGAGCAATAAAGATTGCGCAATGCTGTTCGGAATGTTCCAACTGCGTGCAATAACAAACCCAAGTGCCGAGTGCGTAGTGCCATATTGCGCAAACTCTTGCGCTTCTACTTCAAAGTGATTGGCTAACTTGCCAACAAAGGTGGCGCCGTAACTTCGGTCTATTTCGGCCAAAGCAAACGTACCAATGTCATGCAAAATACCCAAAAGGTAGGCTTCATCCGGGCGAATCCCTTGGCTATATGTTGCAATTTCAGCACTTAAAAAAGCAATTTTTTGGCTGTGGTAACTTAAGCCTTTAATTTTGTCATCATCCAACATGCCTTTAATCGCAATCGACAGCGCGTAGTTTTTTATAAACTCACTGCCTAAACGGTGAATTGCGGCTTTTAAATCACGGACGTTATTTTTATTGGAATCGGTAATGCAGGGCGTATTCGCTAAGCTAACCAGTTCTCCGGCCATAAACGGGTTGCCGGAGATAATATTCAAAATTTTATCAGGATCGTGCACCGCCGAATCTGAGAGTAGGGCTTGTAGTTTAATAACCACAGAAGGAATTTCGGGCAGTTTGACTGAGTGGAGAAGCTGTTCAGCCACATCAATTTTAGATTTGTAAGACATTTTAAAAGTGCAACTTTACCCGTTATTTTTCTGCACTCAGCATATCAAAATAATGAAGAAGGTGGGCTTTTATACTTGATTTAATGACATCAGGGCGATGGAGATTGAATAATCAACCAAATTTGGCAGGCCTGCTGACTTTTAACAGACATAAAAAAAGAGACCTAAAGCCTCTTTAAATATCACAATAAAGATTTGTTTAAACCGAGGATTTTTGCACAAGGTCAAGCCGCTTGAGTGCGACGTTTACGTCTGTAAACAAGCGCTCAAGCAACGCAGAGATTGGGCAAAAAGACCGGTTTAAAGCTTGCAGGCACCGCCAGCGCAGCCATCATCTTCTTGGGCATCATCCGCACCATCACGCGTGTTGTGATAATACAGCGTTTTTAAGCCCATCTTGTAGGCGTACAACAAATCTTGCAGTACTAATTTAATAGGTACTTTATCTTCGTCAAAACGTGCTGGGTCGTAGTTGGTGTTGGATGAGATCGCTTGGTCAACAAACTTCTGCATAATGCCCACCAACTGAATATAGCCTTTGTTGTTTGGAATCTGCCATAGCAATTCATACTGATTACGTAGCTCTTTAAAGCCCGGTACCACTTGTTTAAGAATGCCGTCTTTAGACGCTTTAACCGACACATAGCCACGCGGTGGTTC
>JGI997J19993_1000382_pt1 | contig 13406 bp, 13 predicted proteins | sample Etolagbewater25m_FD_19993 | JGI IMG/M metagenome (IMG submission 19993)
CTCAATGGTTGGAAGCTTCCAATCTTTAAATTCACCAATTCGTAAAGATTCACAATACTCTTTTGCTTTTTCCCAGCTTACTTGAGTATTGGCTGCATGGGGAGTGTCTTCCCACATAAGTTCATTAATCATTGATGTTTTTAAGCGAATATCTTTTGGTATTTCTATGAGTTCATATTCAACTTCATAGTTTTTATTTGCCTCTACATTTTTATAAATTGTAGTTTTTTTATATTCTTTTAGTAATTGTATTTTTAGGTTATCATTTGCATCTACTTCATGAACTCTATTGTCATTTTCTAATGCTGTTATAAACTTATCATTTATATATAAATCAGCATCAACACCAACAAAAAACAATTTTGCTTTAGCTTTTTCAAACTCTATATGGTATGTAGGAATAGTGTTATGCAAAACATTGACATATTTTATAATATCATTTTTATAATAATCTTTATTAGTAATTGCTTTTATTTTGAGAGGTTTATTTGGTGTAACTTTGTATAAATTTATTGGTACAGTACCAGCTCTAATATCATTGATGTATATTATCGTATCTTTAACATTTGAAGTGATATTTATATATGCAGAGTTTATATCTTTTGCAACTAATGTACCAATAACACAAAGAAGTAATAATAAAAATTTACTAGACATTAACACCCTTTTTTAATTTAAACAAACCATAGAAGTAATATTGTACCAAAAATTATCCTATAGATACCAAAGGCAACAAAAGTAAACTTTTCTAAAAAGATTAAAAAAAGTTTTATGGTTAGATATGCAACTACAAATGCTGTAGCAAATCCTACTGCTAATACAAATAAATTCGCATCAGTAAAATCTTGATAGTGTTTTAATAAATCATAACCTGTAGTTGCACACATTACTGGAAATGCAAGTAAAAAACTAAACTCTGCAGATGCTTTTCTATTAAGTCCAACTAGCATAGCACCTATGATTGTACTTCCTGCTCTACTTGTACCAGGTATCAGGGCAAAGATTTGAGCTATCCCTATCCATAATGCTTGTTTGTAACTTACTTTTTCTACATCGTCTATAAAATGCTCTTTTTCTTTATAAAATCTTTCAACAATTAAAAATATAATACCACCTATAATAAACATGATTGCAACTATTTTTATATCAAACATTGCCTTGATTTGACTTGCAAATACAAAACCAACAGCACCAATTGGAATAAAAGCTAACACTAGTTTTTTCCAAAGTTCTATCTTATTAGGATGAAACTTATCTCTATAGTTTAATAATACAGCTAAAATTGCTGCAAATTGTATAATAACTTCATACGCTTTTGTAACTTTTGTTTGGTCAATTCCCAAAGCTTCACTTGCAACGATAAGATGCCCTGTAGAACTTATAGGTAAAAATTCTGTAAACCCTTCTATAATACCCAATAGTATTGAATCAAATATATCCAAAATTATAAACCTTTTTGTTGTGTTAATTTAAAAAATAATTTTAATGACTGTTTCTCTTTATGAGATATTTTATATGATATTTTAGTGAGATATTCTTGTATCTGTTTTGGAGTAAGCCCACTTCTTTTACTATATCGTTTTAAAATATATTGTGGAATAAAAATCTTTTGTTGTAAAAACTTATCAGAAAGGTTCTTGAAATAGTTGTATTCACTATTTACACATAATCGTGCAAATACAAAAGGTAAATTGTATTTTTTTCTCCAGAGCTTTGCTAAGTCAATAAAATCTTTATTTGTGCTATTGTGATAATGATATAAAGCTTTATCTCCAATTATAATTTGACCATCTATTTCTAAAACTTGCGCTAAAGCATTTGATGTGTCTGATTGATAATCTTTTTGGAATTTTCCTTTTAGAGCTAATACTGAAAGTACTTCATTTTGTGCGACTATTCCTAAATCTAAACATTTACATTTTTTGGATGCAATTGAAGATATAAAAGCAGCATCGATATCTCTTCTTTGAAATCTTTTATTAATAACTGAAGGGTAAGATTTTTTGTATTCTATGATTTGTTTTATTTGTGATGATTGGATATTTCGTTTAATAAAAATATAAAATGGTAATAAATTTATAAAATCTATTTTTGCAAATATCATAATAAAATAAAATCCTTATTTGTAATAAGATATAATGGTATCTAAAATATGATAAGAATACGATTATTTGGAGTATAAAATATGGTTACAGTAGAATTTTTAGGACCAATAGGAAAAGAGCCATTAAAGCTTGAAATAACATCACTAGAAGAACTAAGTGAGATACTAAAGCAAGATGAAACATTGTCAAGTTGGTTAAGCAATAGTGCAGTCGCTATCAATGATACTTTAGTAAAAGACAAAAGTGTAATATTAAAAGATGGAGATAAAGTATCTTTATTGCCTCCTGTATGTGGTGGATGATTGATGAATAAATTACAGTTATTTGATGGTAGTTTACCAGTAGAAACTATTACAAATGGATGGTATGATGACTTTAGACTTTCTAACTATGGTGCAATTATTACTTTTGTTGGAGTTGTACGAGATGAAGATGGAATTGATGGTTTAAGTTTTGATATATATGAACCTATCTTACAATCGTGGTTTGATGCATGGCAAGAAAAAGCTAAGAGTTTAAATGCAATTGTTCTAATGGCACATTCACAAGGTGATGTTTTAAATCATACAAGTAGTTATATTGCAGCAGTTTGTAGTCCAAAAAGAAGAGTTGCATTAGAATTAATTGATGAGTTTGTAGAAGACTTTAAAGCATCAGCTCCTATTTGGAAATATGATATTATTCAAGGGAAAAGAGAATACGCATTAGATAGAAGCACTGCTATTGATGGTGCAGGGTTATTAGGCTAATGCGAGTAGATATTCATAATCATACAACTTTATCTAATCATGCTGTTGGAACAATGGAAGAGTATGTAAAAAAAGCTTTAGATTTAGGTATTGATGTATATGGTTTTAGTGAACATGCGCCAATGAAGAATTTTGAAGATGGTTATCGATTAGTTTTAGAAAAAAAAGATTTTTACGAAAATGAAGTAAAAATATTAAAAGAAAAATATTCAAAAAATATCGAAATTCTTTTAGGATATGAGGTAGATTATCTTGAGGGTGATTATATTCTTGATGAAATTAAGAATGCAAATGTTGATTATTTGATTGGTTCTGTTCATTATCTTGGTTCTTGGGGATTTGACAACCCAGAATTTATAGGTGAATATAAAAATAGAGATATAGATACAATTTGGCAAGAATATTTTGATGCTATTGAAGCTATGGCTAAAAGTGGTATTTTTAATATTTGTGGGCATTTTGATTTAATTAAAGTCTTTAATTATCTTCCTAAAAAAGATGTAAAAATAATGGCCTTAAATAGTTTAAAAGCAATAAAAAAAGCTAACATGGTTATGGAGATTAATAGTTCAGGATTTAGAAAACCAGTTAAAGAACAATATCCATCAAGAGATATTCTTGAATTAGCATATGAATTAGATATACCAATCACATTTAGTAGTGATGCACATAGTGTTGAACATGTTGGATTTAAATATGATGAGGCAATTAGTTTGGCAAAAGAGATAGGATATACTCAGTGTGTATATTTTAAAAATAGAGAAAAAATAGCTACAAAAATATAGCTTTAAACTTATATATAGCTTAATTTCACTGCTATTTAGAGACTAGAAAGCCTTTAGAATAGGGAAGTAGCTAATACTATATTAAGCTATAATTAATATTAATTTATATATAATCCCAAACTTTAAAAATATTGTAGGAGTTTGGTGTGTTTGAATCTTTAACAAGTTCATTTAAATCTATTGTTGGAAAAATAAGATACAAAGATGATGCTAATGCCTTAAAAAGAGCATTAACAGAACTGAAAAAATCTTTACTTAAATCAGATGTTCACCACAAAACAACAAAAGAACTACTTACAAAAATTGAACTTGAAACTAAAGCAAATGGAATTGGTCAAGATTCATTTTTAAAAGCATTGCGAGATGCGTTAACAGATATTTTAACAACAAATGGTAATCAAGGTTTTGTTTATAGTAATAAAGCACCATTGACGACTATCCTTATGACTGGACTACAAGGTTCAGGTAAAACAACAACTACAGGTAAACTTGCAACTTATCTTAAAACAAGAAACAAAAAAGTTTTAGTTGCAGCTGCGGATTTACAAAGACTAGCAGCGGTTGAACAGCTTAAACAAATTGGTGCTCAGATTGAAGTAGATGTTTATTTTGAGGAAAATGAAACAAACCCAGTAAAAATAGCACAAAATGCAAAGAAAAAAGCTGAAGATGGACTTTATGATGTATTATTTATTGATACAGCAGGTCGACTTGCAATTGATGAAGAGCTTATGGCTGAGCTTAAAGATGTTAAAGATGCAGTAGAACCAGATGAGATCTTTTATGTTGCGGATACTTTAACAGGTCATGATGCTACTAAAACAGCAACATCATTCAAAGAGCAAATTGGTATTGATGGTGTGATTTTATCTAAATATGATGGTGATACAAAAGGTGGTGTAGCTATTTCAATTGCACATCAAGTTGAAGTTCCATTAAGATTTATTGGTATTGGTGAAAAGATGCCAGATCTTGAGCCTTTTATCCCAGATAGAATTGTATCTAGACTTATGGGTCAAGGTGATATTGAAGGACTTGCGGAAAAAACTGCTGCAGTTATAGATGAGAAAAAAGCTAAAGAAGTTACTAAAAAGATTAGAAAAGGTGAATTTAACTTTAATGACTTTTTAGAACAACTTGATATGATGAAAAAACTTGGGAGCATGAAATCTATTTTAGGAATGATTCCAGGTATGGGTAATATGGCGAATCAGCTAAAAGATATGGATCTTGAAAATAGTGGTGAGATTATTAGTATCAAAGCACTTATTAGTTCTATGACACCAAAAGAGAGAGAAACACCAAGTATTATTAATATTTCAAGAAAGAAGAGGTTAGCAGCAGGTGCAGGACTATCTGATGTTCAAGTAAATAAAATATTAAAGCAATTTAAAAATGCTGCTAAAATGGCAAAAAAGATGTCAGGTAAAGGCGGCATGAAAGATATGCAAAAAATGATGTCACAAATGGGTGGAGCAGGCGGAATGCCACAAATACCTAGATAGTTATAGCTACTATATGTTAAGTGCTAAGATGAATTTTTCATTTTAGCACTTAACATCAAAGTTAAAAAACAAAAACAAACAAAAGGAATTAAAATGACAGTAATTAGACTAACAAGAATGGGTAGAAACAAGAAACCATTTTACAGAATCGTAGTAACAGATAGCAGAAAAAGAAGAGATTCAGGTTGGATTGAATCAATTGGTTACTACAACCCAGTATCAGAGCCAAAAGAATTAAAATTTGATCAAGAAAGACTTGATTATTGGCTAAGTGTTGGTGCTCAACCATCAGAAAGAGTTGCAAAACTTACAGCTAAAAAATAGTTATTATGATAACTGAATTTGTTTCTACATATGCTAAGATGATAGTAAGTCATCCCGAAAAAATAGAGGTTGAATTAAGTGAAATTAATGAATCTTTTTTCGAGGTGATTATAACTGCAGATGATAGTGATATAGGGAAACTTATTGGTAAAAATGGAAATATGATCAATGCAATTAAAACTATTCTAAATGGTTGTAAAGCAAAAGATGGTATTTCTTATAAAATCCAGGTTATTTCTCGTTAAAAAATAGTGAATAGTTTCACTATTTTAGAGAAATAAGAGGAACAGTTGTAAATCTAGGATTTACCTGTGAGTCTGGTGCGACCTTTATTAATCGTACTGAATGAAATGAAGTAGATTATTGGGAGATACACATTATGGATAAGATCTATGTTGCAAAACTTGGTCGAGCAGTTGGCTTAAAAGGTCAGCAAAAACTTATTATTGATTCAGACTTTCCTGAACAATTCAAAAAAAATGCAAAATTCTTTACAGATAAAAATCAAGAACTTACAATTGAAACATACAGTCCTACAAATAATGTAGTAAAATTTCTATCAATTGACACTATAGAAGATGCTAAAAAACTAACAAATAGACAGCTTTTTGTTACAAGTGAAGATACAAAAGAGATGTGTGAACTTGATGATAAACAATTCTTTTGGTTTGATATGATGGGCTTAGATGTAGTAGAAAACAACACTATTTTAGGTAAAGTTGTAGATATTCAAAGAATGCCTTTAAGTGATTATTTACTTATTGAAACAACAAAAGAGTTACAAGACTCTGGACTTTCAAATCAGTTTTTATTACCTTATCTTGAAGACTTTATTCTCGAAGTAAATATAGAGAATAAAAAAATAGAAGTAAAAAATGCAAAAGATATTTTAGAAGCTAGCTAGTTTTTAAATATCTTCTTATATAAAATTAAAAAATAATCAAGTTTTAATCTATCTTTTCAATACACAATATATAAATAATTTTTTACTAATTTTATTTTTGTTATAATAGTTTATAAAACTATAAATTAGGAAATTATACTATGAAATCTATTCTTCTAAATAGCCCTTTTGACATGCATCTACATTTGAGAGACAATGATATGCTAAAGCTTGTTGCCCCATTAACATCAAATACATTTGCAGGTGCAATAATAATGCCAAACTTAGTACCACCAGTAGATACTAAAGATGCAGTTATAGCTTACAAAAATAGAATCTTAGATGCAATAGATACAGATGATAATTTTACACCATTTATGACACTTTTCTTCAAGCCTTACTCTAAAGAATTCTTAGAAGATGTAAAAGACGAAATAAGTGCAATCAAACTTTATCCGGCAGGGATTACTACAAATAGTGAAGGAGGTGTTGAATCAATCGATACAGTAGCTTTAGCTCCTACACTAAATGCAATGGCAGAACTTAACATACCATTATGTGTTCACGGGGAGACAAATGGCTTTGTTATGGATAGAGAAAAAGAATTTATGAGTGTGTATGAAGCTTTAGCTATAGCATTTCCTAAACTAAAGATTATAATGGAGCATATTACTACAAAAGATGCAGTTGAATTATTACAAAAATATGATAATTTATATGCAACTATTACTTTACATCATCTTCTTATAACTTTAGATGATGTAGCTGGTGGTATGTTACAACCACATTTGTTTTGTAAACCTATTGCAAAAAGATATGAAGATAGAGATGCTTTATTAAAAATAGCACTCAGTGGACATCCTCGAGTTATGTTTGGAAGTGATAGTGCACCACATCCTCAACATGCAAAAGAAAACTGTGGCTGTGCAGCAGGTGTATTCACTGCGCCAATCGCTTTGCAAGTTTTAGCGCAAACTTTTGATGAAAATGGAAAGTTAGAGAACTTACAAGCATTTGTAAGTGATAATGCATGTAAGATATATGAGATGGAAGCATCTTCTAAAAAAGTAGAATTAGAATATAAAGACTTTATTGTTCCTAAAATATATGAGTATAAGGAGCAAAAAGTAGTTCCTATGTATAGTGGCGAAACATTAAAGTGGAGTATTAAGTGTTAAAAAAATTTTTTAAAAAAGAGCATAACAATGTAACTTTTTTACAAGAATTAATACACAAAGAACCTGATTTTGATTGGTTAAAAGAGGGTTTAAAATCTGAATTAATAGATATTAATTTTAAGGACGAATCAGGCAATACCTTTTTATTAAAAACTTTGAAAGTTTCTAGATTTAAATCTGCAGAATGGCTTATCCATAATGGTGCGGATGTAAGTTTAAAAAATAATGATGGCAAGACTGCAATAAATATTGCTATAGAGAAAAATAACCTACCTATCGTTAAGGGTTTACTTGATCTTAAAAAGATTGATGTAAATCAAAAAGATACAGATGGAAGAAGTCTTTTACAAAATGTTGTTGTTTGGGGTAACAATCAAATGGCGAAAGTACTTATTCAATATGGAGCAGATATTAATAATACAGATCATCATGGACGAAATGTACTTTATGATGCATTGTCATATGGGGATCAACCATTTATAAGGTATTTATTAGCATTAGAGGAAATAGAATTAAACTATATTGATGCAGATGGTAATACACTTATGCAACATCCAGAAGTATTAAAAAATGACTCTATTGCAAAAGATCTTTTAATTGCAGGAGTTGATCCAACAGTAAAAACTGAAGATGGTGATTCTTATTTGATGAGAACAGCACTTAGAGGCGATGAAGCTGAAGATATTATTGATATTGCATTAGAACATGGTGCAAATGTAAACTCTAAAACAGTAAGTGAAAATACTATTATGATGGAACTTATTGCAATATCAGGAAAAATGGAAGAGAGCGAAAAGAATAGAAGAAAAAGTTTACTTAAAACTACAAGAAAAATGCTTGATTTTGGTGGGGATATCAATGCGCTTGAAGAGAATAATGAAACAGGTTTATTTAATGCTATTCGATTAAAAGATTTTGAATTAGTCTCATTTTTGTTATCTGGTGGGATTGATCCCAATATACAAAATGCTGATGGTGAAACAGCACTTGCAGAGTTGATATGGGACGGGATTAAGAGTTTAGATTTAATATTACTTCTTATTACATATGATGCAACACCAAACTTACGGAATAAAAAAGGGCAAACTCTTTATGAGGTATTAAATGACATCATACTTCATAATTATGGCACAAAACTTATTGAGGATGAAAGTCTAATAGAAAAGATTGATCTAAATGGACAATATATTACTATAGTAAAAGAATTATTAGAACACAATGATGGTGATGATTTAAATTATTTAGACTCAAGTGGAGATCCATTATTCTTTAAACCATTACTGTACGAGCATTTTACACTTTTTAAATTGTATATAAAATATGGACTTGATATACATACGAAAAACAAAGCAAATCACAGTATCTTTTTCGAATATATTTTAAAAATATTTAATGACAATAAAGATGATCCTAAAACTTGTGAAAGATTTCAAAGTAATATTAGTAGTTTATTAAGTAGTAAAGTTGAAAAAAATTATCAGGATGCTTTAGGATTTACAATTTTACATAAGATTGTAGGAACAAATTGTAATCAAAAATTATTTGATATCTTAACAAGAATAGTTTTGTTTGATTATACTTTGACCGATAATTTGGGACGCAGTGTTATTCATAATGCCGTTTGGGGAAATAAAAAAGATGTAATAAAAAGAGTATATTCTATTGCTCCAGCAACAATTAATATTTATGATTCTTATGGAGTATTACCAATAGCGTATGCAGCATTATTAGGGAATAAAGATTTAGTATTGCTTTTTTTAGAATTAGGTTCTAATATTGGGGGAGCTTCTAAAATAGCACCACAAGCTATAAAGAAATTTACTCCAATGTTGAAAAACTTAGAGAAACTCACAGTAGATATTGATGACCCTTCAATACTTCAAAAAATAGAAACAGTTATAGAACAAGTAAAAAGAGATTTCAATGCATTATAATATCTTCAAAGGAGATAATTTTTGTTAAAAAAACTAATGGGTTCGACGATTGACTCTAGCGAATCATTTCTAGACGAATTACTATCAAAAAAACCAAATTATGATGCTTTAAAGAAAGCATTAAAAGATAAGGTGATAGATGTAAATAGTGTCGATTCTAAGGGAAATAGTTTTTTACATAATACCATTCTAGGTTCTAATCAAGAATCATCTTTTTGGTTAATAAAAAATGGTATAGATATTACATTAGTAAATAATTCAAATCAAAATGTATTAAATTTAGCCATAAATAATGATGATGACAAGCTTATGGTTAAAATTTTACAAGAAGATAAAATCAATGTGAATGAAAAAGATATTAACGGTAGAGTTCTTTTACAAGATTTAGCTGTTGATGGAAAAAATAAGATGGCCAAGATTTTGATTAATTATGGAGCTAATGTAAACTCTCAAGACAAACATCATAGAAATGTAATATTTGACGCTCTATCATATGGGGATGAAAATTTTATTATTTATCTTTTAACATTAGAAGAACCTAAAATTCATTTGAATAATGTTGATGATAATTTAAATACTATCATGCATCATAGTGAAGTTGAAAATAACGATGAAATTGCACTAAAGCTTATAGACGCTGGAGCTGATGTTACAATACCAAATGCAAAAGGTGAAACATTTTTATGTAAAGCAGCATTAAGAGGGATGGATGCAGAAGGATTAGTAAAATTGGCACTTAAAAAAGGTGCAAATATTAATGCTACTACAAAATTTGACAATACAATTTTAATGGAGTTAATGAATGCTTTTACATTAATATCATTAGATGAAGTTGAAAGAAGAAAAAATCTTTTAGAGATGTCAAAACTTATGGTGGCGTATGGTGGGGATATTGATGCTGTTAACATTGATCAAGAAACAGCATTATTTCAAGCAATACGAGCTAAAGATATGGATCTTATATCTTTTCTTCTTCGAACAGGTATTAATCCAAACATTATAAATAGATTTGGTCAAACAGTACTATCTGAGGTAATATACCAAGGAGTGGAGAGTTTAGATAGTTTACTTATTTTATTAGATTATAATGTTGATCCACTTATTAGAAACTTGAAAGGTCAAACAATATATGAAGTATTGAATGGAATTATTTTACACACACACGATAAAAAATATATTGAGGATGAAGAAGAGGTTAAAAAGATAGTTAAAAATGGCCAATATATGGTTATGTTAAAAGAGTTATTAAAAAATAATAAAGCTGATTTAAACTTCTTAGATTCTAAAGGAAATCCATTATTTTTTACCCCTTTATTGTATGATGATAGTCAGCTTTTTAGATTATATATAAACAACAAATTAAATATTCATATGATAAACAAAAAAGGTCATAATATATTTTATGAGTATGTAGTAAAAGTTTTTGAAGACAATACTACAAAAATAGAATTTCAAGATAATTTGAGTAGATTAATTAGTAAAAAAGTAAACCATAATTATAAAGATGCATTAGGTTGGACTGTTTTACATAAAATTTTATCAACACCGTGTAATGATAAGTTATTTAATATTCTTACAAAGATAATTAAATTTAATTTTAAAATTACTGAAAATTTAGGTAGAACAGTAATCCATAATGCGGTTTGGGCAAATAATCAAAGAATGATTAAGAAAATAAATACCCTTGATCATGAGGTTATTAATATAGAAGATACTTATGGAATTCTACCTGTTACTTATGCTGCATTATTAGGTTCTCAAGAATTAGTATTACTTTTTATTGAATTAAAAGCACATATAAAAGGTGGACATAAAATACCACTAAAAGCTATTAAAAAGTTTAGCCCAATGTTAAAAAATCTTCCTAAACTAAGAGAAAATATTCAAAATCCAACAATTTTAGAAGAAATAGACACTCTTATACATCAAACTCAACTTGATTTTAATGTACCAGAGTCATTAATTGTTTATTAGAATAAATCAGTTCTAAGGATTGCTCCACTACTTGCATTTGTTACAAGTGCTCTATATTGTTTTAACCAAGATGATTTAATCTCTTTTTTTATTGGTACAAATGCAGCTTTTCTTTTAGCTATCTCTTCATCACTTAAATTAACAGATAAAATATATTGATCAACATCAATATGAATTTGATCTCCATCTTTTAATAATCCAATCATACCACCTTCAGCAGCTTCAGGAGATACATGACCAATACTTGCCCCTCTTGTAGCTCCAGAGAATCTACCATCAGTAATAAGCGCAACTTTGTCTCCTAGTCCCATACCCATGATAAGTGAAGTAGGAGCAAGCATCTCTTGCATACCTGGACCACCTTTAGGACCTTCATATCTAATAACAACAACATCACCAGCTTTTACTTTGTGATCTATAATACCTGCAATTGCAGCATCTTGTGAATCAAAACATACAGCAGTTCCTGTAAATACTCTATCACCTGTAATTCCTGCAGTTTTAATAACAGCACCTTGTTCTGCTAAGTTACCGTATAAAATAGCTAATCCACCAACTTCGCTATAAGGATTGTCAATCGTATGGATAATATTTGTATCAGTGATTGATGCATTTGCAATTCTTTGTTTTATAGTATCACCCATGATTGTTAGGTTATCAATAAGTACACCATTTTCACCTCTTTTATCCATCTCATGCATAACTGCATTTACTCCACCAGCTTTATCTATATCTTGCATATGAACTGTACTTAAACTTGGAGAGATTTTTGCAATATGTGATACTCTTTTTGAAATTGCATTAATATCTGATAACTCAAAGTTTGCACCAGTTTCTTTTGCAATTGCTAACATATGTAATACTGTATTTGAAGAACCACCCATAGCCATATCAACAGCAAATGCATTTCTTACTGCATTTTCATTTAATATATTTCTCATATTAAATTTTTCTTTATCTTTCATATCAAGTTTTGCTAATTCACAAACTCTTCGTGCAGCTGCTCTATATAGCTCTTCTCGCTCACTAGTTAAAGCTAGAATAGTTCCATTTCCAGGAAGTGCAATACCCATAGCTTCCATAAGTGTATTCATAGAGTTTGCAGTAAACATACCAGAACAACTTCCTCCACTTGGACAAGCATTACACTCGATATCAGTTAACTCTGCTTCAGTTATCTCTCCTGCTTCAAATTTACCAACAGCTTCAAATGCAGTCGCTAAATCAATTGGTGTACCATCTTGTGTATATCCTTTTGCCATTGGTCCACCTGAAACAAAAACAGTAGGAACATTTACTCTAATTGCACCCATAATCATACCAGGTACAATTTTATCACAGTTAGGAATAGCAATCATTGCATCAAATTTATGTGCATTCATAACTGTTTCAATAGAGTTTGCAATAATCTCTCTACTTGGTAAAGAAAATAACATCCCATCATGACCCATAGCAATACCATCATCTACACCTATAGTATTAAACTCAAATGGCACACAACCAGCTTTTCTAATCTCATCTTTGATAATATCACTTACTTTATCTAAAAAGAAATGTCCAGGGATAACTTCAATAAAAGAGTTTGCTACTCCAATAAATGGTTTATCAAAATCTTCATCTTGTAATCCTGTTGCTCTAAATAAACTTCTATGAGGGGCTCTTGCATGCCCTTTTTTTACTTCATCACTTCTCATAATTATCCTTATTTCGTATCTTATTTTATAAGTCGTATTATAGTTTAATTTTCTTAAATTTCAGAAATTTTAAAATTCTTTTGAAAAAGACTTGACATATAAAAAAAAATCTATTATAATTCCAGTCCAAATTAAGAAGAGAACAACTTAATTTGTATACCTTTGAAGATTATTTCTTCTAAATACATGCGAGTGTGGCGGAATAGGTAGACGCGTTGGACTTAAAATCCAATTCCGGTTTCGGAGTGTCGGTTCAATTCCGACCATTCGCACCA
>JGI997J19993_1000383_pt1 | contig 13374 bp, 11 predicted proteins | sample Etolagbewater25m_FD_19993 | JGI IMG/M metagenome (IMG submission 19993)
TCAAAGGCTAAGGTCACGGTTTCACCGTCTAGCGTCATGACTTGAGTATCGGTTTTATCAAAGGCTGTGACAACTCCGGTAGATAAACCGCCAAATTTTTCGATGCTGTTAAGGGTTTTTAGAAGCTGTTCGGTATCGGCCATTTCGATGGCGGTAAGGTGTTGAATGGGCCCGCGGTAGCCATGACGACGTTCGTACTCTTGTAAACCGTTGCGAACCGCAAGGTTGGCTGCATCTTGCAGTTGACTGTCAAGCGTGGTGACAATGGTTAAACCTTGTTTTAAAGCCTCATCACCAAAGTTTTCTATGGCAAAAGCGCGTGCCATTTCAGCCACATAGCCGGCTTCGATATCAATACGTGCGCCGACTAATTTGGCGTGGACTTCTACCGCTTGAGCGGCTTCCATCTCTGCTTGGGTTATGAAGTTTTGCTCAAACATACGGCGTAAAACATAGTTACGACGTAATTTAGCGCGCTCTGGGTTGGCAATTGGATTGTAAGTCGATGGCGCTTTTGGCAGGCCTGCTATCATGGCGTATTCATCCAGCGACAGTTGATCAATCGGTTTGCCGTAATAGGTTTGTGCGGCGGCAGCCACCCCGTAAGAGCGGTGTCCTAAAAAGATTTTGTTGAGGTAGAGTGCCAAAATTTCTTGTTTGCTGAGCTCGTTCTCTATTTTATAAGAGAGGATAATCTCGTTCAGCTTACGTAGGTAAGTCTTCTCTTTGGTTAAAAAGAAGTTACGCGCCACTTGCATAGTAATGGTCGAGCCACCCGATTTTTTACTGCCAGTGGTGACCAGTTCAAAGACCGCTCGCCCGATCCCGACATAGTCGACGCCGCCATGTTCAAAAAAGCTTTCGTCCTCGGAAGAGGTTATGGCTTGAGTCATGCGCTCAGGAATTTCAGAGTAATCAAGAGGAATGCGTTTTTCAGTACCGATTTCACTGATTAATTTGTCGTCTTGAGTGACGATACGTAACGGTACTTGATAGGTTACATCTTTTAATGAAGACGCATCGGGCAGGGTTGGGTAAATGGTAAGAGCGTAGATGGTAAGCGCAACTAAAGGGGTCACGATTAAGCCAAACGCGGCTGAAAGCCAGAAAAACCACTTTAATTTAGAAGTTTTCTTCTTTGGAGGCTTTTTTGTCGTGTGTGGTTTGGTTGAGTTGGCTTGTGTTTCTTGGGTCATGTTAATTCTGAGTCGTGAGTAATGTCGTTAATCGAACGTTTTGAATGACTATTATACGCATTTATGGGTGAAAGGTGATGAATGCTTAATGTGGTAAATCTCGGCAGGGTTGTCAGGCTTTAAAAATTAAGCTGTTGATTATGTTAGTAAAAACACCTACCCTTGAAAACAAAAAAACCAGCTCTAAGCTGGTTTTTTTAAACTCTAAAGTTGTTCAAGCTTAAGAGTTTTTTCTGTAACGACCCGTTTTGATATCGCCGTACATTAAGTATAGGTTACCACCAATGATGATAGTTGCTGTTGCAATTACCCCAAACAGCCCAACCGCTACTTGTAATGATTGTGGCAGGATGTCAGCCCAAATCCCTAGTAAAACCGCAAGTGGAATTACAACGGTAATGACGATAACACCCAGCATTTTCATTAAGTTACTCATAGTCTGCGCCTCAGATATATTTTATTTGTTTGATATCAACGGCAACTATACGTTTGTTAAAGTCTAATTTCAAATAAAAAAGATTGATTGAAATCAACTAAAAGACTTATACGTCTTAATTTTGCTTAGTTATTCAATATTTTGCACTTGTTCACGCATTTGCTCAACTAAGACCTTGAGTTCAATGCTTATTTTAGAGGTTCGGCTATCGGCCGATTTTGCGCCTAAGGTATTGGCTTCACGGTTTAACTCTTGCATTAAAAAGTCCAAGCGTCGGCCAACGGGTTGGGTTTGCTCCAGTACATGCTCAATTTCAATTATGTGGGTTTGCAAGCGGTCTAGCTCCTCTTGTACGTCGAGTTTTTGTGCAAGCAATGCTACTTCTTGGTTAAAGCGACTCTCATCCAGCTCTGTCGCCAAAATAAGAATACGTTGCTGTAACTTAACGGTGTGCGTTTGGATTATTTCTGGCAGAAGGGTTTGTGCCTGTTGAGTGTGCTCTCTAATGGATTGGCAACGATCTTGCAGAATCGCTTTTAACGCTTGACCTTCTCGTTCACGATGTTGGTTGAGTTCAGCGAGTGTTTGTTTAAAACCATCCAGTAAATCGGCTTCCATAACCTCTACCCGATTGCTTTGTTTGGATTGCGACTGCAAAACACCCGGCCACTGCAACACCTCTAACGGGTTAACGTGTGTGGCTTCTATTAAGCTCTTTTGCACTTCATTTACGGCGTTGACCAAAGGTTGCAAGATGGCTTGATTAACTTTAAATTGCGCTGGCTGATTGGTCTCTTCAAAACTTAGGGTGATGTCTATTTTGCCACGCGCTAAACTGAATTTTAGTTGTTCACGAATCGCCGTTTCAAGGTGACGGACATTTTCTGGAAGCTTGAATTGCAGGTCTAAATAGCGTTGATTGACGGTGCGGATTTCCCAGTTAAATCGTCCCCACGCTTTGGTGGTTTGAGTGCGTGCAAAAGCGGTCATGCTTTTCATAGTGCGGCTTCCAATGTCTGAGATTAAGTGACTTGATTGGCATCGTTTATAATGCATTTTATGGTGTGATGTATTCTACAAAATTAGTGTGACATTTGGCATTTTGAAAAATAAATTTAAGGGGAAACTCAGTGAAACAGGTGGTATTGGCAACCGGAAATGCAGGGAAGGTCAAAGAGATTATGGGGATGTTGCAACCGTTGGGTTGGCAAGTGACACCGCAAACCGAATTTTTTGAAACCGAAGCGGTCGAAGATGGCCGTTCCTTTATAGAAAATGCGTTAATCAAGGCTCGCTATGCTTGCGCCCAAACAGGGTTGCCAGCGATGGCGGATGATTCGGGGATAGAGGTTGCGGCTTTAAAGGGGCGTCCCGGAATCTACTCTTCACGTTATGCGGGTGAAACCGCTACGGATGCAGAGAACATTCAGAAAATGCTCAATGATATGCAGGCCGTTCCCGAAGGGGAGCGACAAGCGAGCTTTTATTGTGCCATGGCTTTTTGTCGACATGAAAATGATCCAACGCCCTTGATTGCTCTGGGGCAATGGCATGGTGAGATTTTGCAAGCACCGATTGGCAGCGGGGGCTTTGGTTATGACCCGATTTTTTATGTTCCCGATTTAGGCATCAGCTCTGCAGAGTTAACCAAAGATCAAAAAAGCCAGATTAGTCATCGTGCTTTAGCGTTGCACAATTTAGTTGAGCAAATGAAAGCGCTTTAATGAATATAAGCATGCTAAGTCATGCCTCCTTCCTTTATTTAATTGATTCATATCAATTTTTATACCAATCAAGCGACACTTGACTCCTAATATCACCCTTCGGGGTGATTCTTATCCTATCCAATCGCCTTAAACTAAATTTAAGCAAATAAGTGAGTAGAAGGCTTCAGAAGCCAGAGATTAGGCATGTTTAAGTGGTCTCTGTTTCTGCAGTGCTTTTTAATTTGGTAGGAGGAAGTTATGAATAAAAAATTATTAATTGGAATGGGTTTAGCGTCAACTGCATTGGCATTTACTATTTTTTCAGGTTGCGGGGGAGGAGGTTCTTCATCCAGTACAACAACACAATTAGCAGAATTAACTTCGGCTTCAGCAGAGACTTTAGCCATTAATGCTGCAGAAGCCTTGCCAGGTTGTTCTTTTGTTTCTGATTCTGTTGTGACGTCGGCTTCTCCGGCGTTTGCTTTGATTTATCAGTCAGCGATTAAAGAGATTGTGGACGACAGTGAGTCATCAGTCAGTACCAAGTCGGTAACCGTTAGAGTAACAACCATTGATGAGTCAACCGCAGGTACTTGTCCAACAGACCCAGGTTATTACACTAAAGTTGGGACACACGATAATGGTGTCGATGATGTGGTTTATACCTTCGTAAACTATTGCTTGGGGGATGATGTTGATAGCGTGACCTTGAATGGGGTTGCGGATGTTAAGAATGTGGGTGAGCCAAGTGACCTTGGGCCAATACCGCAATATGTTGAACTATCAACCGGAACTGATGGCTTACAAGCAACCGAGAAGAGTGCAGAGGGTTCATTCACGCATGTCGCGAAGTTAGATGATTTTGTCTATACCTATGGTAATGGGGATGATGGTGCAACGGTTGACCAACCAAGCACTATGACGGCTGATTTACTGAGCGTAAAAGATGGCCGTTCAGGGGAAACTTTCAGTGTTTCAAACGTGGATATTTCTACCTACTATGGTGATACCTCAGATACGCCAGACGTTGTTATTGATATCGACAGTGTGACTTATGCCGATCCAGATACGGGTACAGTCACCGTGAGTACAGGTACTCCAATTGTCGTTAATGATGCCGGTGTGATGATAAATGGCACAATTGAAGTGACTGGAAGTAATGATGCGGCATTAATTATGGAGCCATCGTCAACAGTTGAAAATAGTTTTGACGTTATGTTTGATGGCGAATCGTTAGGGGTAATGGATTGCTCTAATTTAACAACGGACATTGTTTTAGAGTAAAGCCTAGAGTTGAATCCGTATAGCGCTAATCTGTATAAGATAAAATACTGATTTAGCAGCACTTTCTGACCGACAGGTATGCCAGCGGCATGCCTGTTTTTGTTTATGGATGTGAATTTGAATGATGCATTCTCTTGTATGCCATGCTGCATAAATAAACGAGCTTTGATATGTTTAAAATTATAACAAGCTATGCTTTTCGTAATCTTATGCGTACTCGATTACGCACCTTTTTTACGTTGTTTTCAGTGGCGTTAATTATTCTTCTGTACTCCGTTTTGACGAGTGTGGGCTCTTCTTTTTCAGAACAAATTTCAAACGTTTTGGGTGATCAGAATATAGATATTGCGGTCCAAGCAAAGCACGCGACCAATCCAAGTACTTCTATTATTGATGAGCATATCTTTAAGGAAATCTCTAGCTTGGATGGGGTAAAGGCTGTTCACTCGTTATTAATTGGTAATCGGCGATTGCAAGGCGATAAGTTGGTGGTCATTCTAGGTGTATCTAACTTTAATACGTTCGCTCAGCGACTCGGTTTTGCGCTCTCTAAAGGACGTGCCATTGTCTCTGGAGCAAAAGAGCTGGTTATTGGTGAGAAGGCGGCCAAAGTCTATGGTTTAGACGTGGGCGATCAAATAGGGTTTGGTGATGATCAGCAGTATTCGATTGTGGGCATCTATTCAAGCTGGCTTAGTTTTTTAAACTCCGGGTTAATATCCGATTTAGAGAGTGTTCAAAGCTTAATATCCAGACCGGGAAAAGCGAGCTTACTGTTTGTTCAGCTTGAAAATTCGAGCGATACGCCGAAGATGACAGAAAAAATTAATCGTCAATTTCCGGATATGAATGCCATTCAAAGCCAGCAACTGCCTGATCATTTGGGGCCCATAAAAAGCGTTTTTTACTTCACGGATATTGTCTCTGTTATGACGCTGTTTATTGCAGGAGCGGTGCTGCTGAATACGTTTATTATGGCTATTAGCGAACGCACCAAAGAGTTGGGGGTTTTAAGTGCGATTGGTTGGCCTAGACAGATGATTGTGATGGTTTTTTTTGTGGAGTCACTGATTTTGTCTTTAACGGGAAGCATTCTTGGGTATTTTGCTTCTTTTGGGGTTTTTCCCATTCTGCAAAATCATTTTTCAAGCGTGGTGATGTTTTTACCTAATGCTCCGACGCTTCCGGTCTTTTTTAATGTCTTATTAATGTCCGTTGTAATTGGCCTTCTTAGTACCTTATTTCCTGCGTTATATGGCACTAACATTCAAGTTTCAAAGGCGATTCGTCATGAGTAAATTAGTTGAAATTTCTGGGTTAACTAAAGTCTATGACGAGGGGTTAGTTCAAGGGGTCTCTGGGATTAATTTGGTTTTAGAGTCGGGAAACATATACGCCCTCATGGGAACCTCAGGTTGTGGAAAAAGTACCTTACTTAACCTGATTGGCACCTTGGATATTCCTTCACAGGGTGAAATTTTATATGAAGGAAAACGGTTAAATGAAATGGAATCCATTTCTAAATTCCGCCGAGAATTTATGGGGTTTGTTTTCCAGTTTCATCACCTTATCCCTGTTTTAACGTTGCAAGAGAATGTTGAGTCAGCCTTGTTGCCTAACCGACAGGTTTCGAGCAAAGAACGTCAGAATAGGGCGCTGAGTTTGTTGAATGACATGGGCGTTGGCCATAGAGCAAAGGCTTTTGCTAGACAAATTTCTGGCGGAGAACGTCAGCGAGGCGCCATTGCGAGAGCGTTAATACACCACCCCAAACTATTACTTGCGGATGAGCCGACGGGAAATGTGGATTCGAAAACCGCCATGCTTATCTTAGAAAAATTAAGAGCACACATTAAGACCACTTCGGGGGCGATATTAATTGCGACACATGATCCAAATGTGGCTGACATTGCGGATGTCATTATTGAAATGGAGGACGGTAAAATTGTCTCAATCATCAATAAAATGGCCATTACAGAGTCGGATAATTCGTCAAGTCTAGAAGATTTTAACTCACACATGCGTGTCACTTTATTTGACTAGGTAGAGACTGAGATGAAGTTGTCTAGAAGATCGTTATTAAAGTTATTGGCGGCGAGTACCGCCTCCATTGTGGCTTCTTCTGGTCTTAATGGATGTGTGTCAGACTTAAGTTCGCAAAATGATACGGCCTTTGACTATGGTGTAGCCAGTGGCGATCCCTTAATTGATAGCGTCATTATCTGGACTCGCATTACCCTGTTAAAACAAGTAGCCACTATGGTGGGTTGGGAGGTGTCAACAGACCCAGAGTTTACCGAGTTGGTGAATTCCGATTCGGCGATGGTTGATGAGCAAACTGACTACACCTTAAAAGTCGATGTTAAAGGGCTTGAGCCGGGTACAAGATATTATTATCGTTTTAAAGCGAATGGGGTGATCTCCTCAGTTGGACAGACCAAAACGCTACCAAGTAACCCAGATTCGGTGAAACTTGCCGTGTTCTCATGCGCAAACTTTCCAGCCGGTTTTTTTCATGTTTATAAAGAAGCAGCCAAACAGGCCGAGACCTTTGATGCGGTATTGCATCTTGGGGATTACATTTATGAATATGCAAAAGACGACTACCCAGAAGCCGGCACTGGAGAGGATTTCGGTCGTGTTCATCAACCCGAGCATGAATGCATTACCTTGTCCGATTACCGGCAACGTTACGCTCAATACCATTCGGATACGGGTTTAATTGAGTTGCACGGAAAAGTGCCTTTTATCTGTACTTGGGACGATCATGAGATTGCGAATGATAGTTATATTGATGGGGCTGAAAATCACACGAGTGACATTGAAGGCGATTTTGATGCGCGTAAAGAAGCCGCCATACAAGCTTGGTATGAATGGTTGCCTGTCCGCCCTCCTAAGGTTGAAGCAGATAAAGTCATTACTTATAGAGCGTTTGAGTTTGGCAATGTTCTCTCTTTAATCATGCTTGATACGCGCGTGGTTGCTCGAGATCAGCAACTTGATTATGCGGACTACTTCGATTCGGGCGGTAATTTAATTGAGCCAGACTTATTGAGCAGTGACTTACAAAATCCAAATAGAAACTTGCTGGGCGACACTCAGTTATCTTGGTTAGAGAGTACCTTGATTAACTCTAAAAGCCGCCAGGTTGCTTGGCAAGTATTAGGGCAGCAGGTGTTAATGGCGCAAATCTATGTGCCCGCTTCGGTCATTCAATTTGACCCTGCAACGCGTCGGCCCAATCCTTTAAATTTTTTAACTTACTATGAAGTTTTTAATGCATTTAGTGCGTTCGCCAGTCTTTTAATTACTGAGCTAGCGCGCGACGATGTGTTAGAAATCTACACGGTTCAAATAGCCGACTACGACCAGTTAAGTGAAATAGAGCAATACTTTGCTTTGATTGGGCTGGTGAAGCAGCAAAATGACGACCTTTATAATATGGTTTTTTCAGCGTTATCCTCCGATGAACAGAGTGTGATTTTAGACAATGGCGATTTGCTTGATCCGGTACTTAATCCAAAGGTGCCTTATAATTTGGATGCTTGGGATGGCTATGATGCCGAGCGTGAGCGTGTGTTAGAACTCGTTCGTAATGTCGATGCAAACCTGGTGGTGTTATCGGGTGATTCACACAATGGTTGGTGTAACTATCTAACCAATCAGCAGGGGGCTCAAATTGGCGTTGAATTTGGAGTGGGGTCTGTTTCGTCTCCCGGGTTAGAGAAGGATATGCAAATTCCGGGTGGCTATGAAGCGTTTATCCAAAACAGCATTGTCTCTTTTGTGAAAGATGTTGAGTATTGCAATAGCAGTCAAAGAGGTTATTTAATTGCTGAATTTACAGAAGATGAAGTCTTGTGTGAGTGGCACATGATTGAACGAGAAGCCGAGAAAAATCCGGTTTTTCCAGCGTTTGAATTGGCGAAACGAGTGGCCGTTTCATCTAAAGATAAAGTGATTCGTCATGTGGATTAAAAGCAAGGTTGGTTGGTTGTTTGTTTCGATTGGTACGTTTTTGGCAGGCCTGCTGATTTTTAATTTTGGGCAGGTTTTTTCGCCAGATAAACAAGCTCAGGTGGAGGATTTTTATCAAATTGAACAGCTTGCCAATGAGGTTTACTACTTTCCGTCAATCAAACCCGGCACACACCAAGTGCTTTACCAGCCTTTAAAGCGTTTTGACTTAATATTTGTGGGCTATGATTTAAATTTAGAACATAGAGTGGCCGGTGTTAAAGACTTGGTGCTGACGATTCCAGGAACCTATACCCATATGCTCGCTTATCTGGGTAAAGACTCCGATGGTTATGCTTATGCCGTTGAAATGAATACAGATAAAGCGAAAAGTTTTAGCTTAGGAGTAAATGGTTTAAATGTGGGCGGACGGCTTTATGTTTTTTGCTTAGGTAGCGATTACGGCTTGAAAGCCTGTCCTCAAGATAACTATATTTATGGCATTGAGTCGTATGATTTTATGTGGGCTAAACGTTTAGAGCCGGGTTTAAGGTCGCAGTTAATGCAATCAGAAAACGCACTCATGGAAGCGATTGAAAAAGATTTAAAAGAGGCTCACCCGTTTCAACTTCAGTTTCATCTTGGTTTGGATACAACGGTCAGAAAAAAGGTGCCGATTATTGATGATGGGCGCAAAAATGGGTCCGATTGCACCACTTACTTTGCCTCGCTATTTGAGGAGGTGGCTTCGGTCTGTTTAGATAAAATTAGAATGAGTGCCCAAAGTTGGGAGTCTTATTATTTGACGCACCCTTTAGGGCAGCAGGCCATGATTCCAAAAGAATATAACCCTTTTTTTAATGAAAGCATGCATATTATGGAAATGTTAAACAAGTTTGGGTTTGCAGCGATAGACAATAAACCCAGACAAACGAATTGCACGGATCGCCGAACCGTATCTGGGTTAATGACACCAGACTTGGTGTTTAATAGCCCAAGCCTAGTCGAGATTGAGCCTTTAGTTCTCAATTAATAACACAGCTGGTTATCTCAATAGCGTTTAAACCCAAACCTCTTCAGCGTACTCGACAATATGCACAGTTTTATGTAATTTGTCCTCAATGGCTTTTTTAAAGATTTCTTGTTTATCCCGTTCACCGTGAATCAAAAAGACGTTATCGAGTTTTTCAAATTGAGACATCCAGTGGAGTAGCTCGGTTTGGTCGGCGTGCGCTGAGAAACCGTTAATCATAAAGACCTCGGCATTGACTTTGATTTTTTCGTGATAAATGTGAATCTCTTCAGCTCCATCCACCATACTGCGTCCAAGCGTCCCTTCTACTTGATAGCCCACAAAAATCAAACTATTACGTTCATCCCAAAGGCGATGTTTAAAGTGATGCAAAATACGACCACCGTTACACATCCCGCTACCGGCAATAATAATGCAGCGATTTGCTTCATTGTTAATACGCATCGACTCATCCGCACCGCTGGTGTATTGCAAACTCGGAAAGTCAAAAACAGAACCGTCTTGTTGAAACAGGTCTTGAGCGGCTTGGTTGAGTTGGTGGTGATATTGGTTATAGATTTTAGTGGCACGAATTGCCATAGGAGAGTCCACAAAAATTTTGCAATCTGGCAGTTCTTTGTTGTAGTACATCTGTTTTAAAATAACTAAAATTTCTTGGGTACGCTCGACGGCAAACGAGGGAATCATTACATTACCGTTCCGCTCTAACGTGTTAATAATGACACTTTTAAATTCGTCGATACTGGCTTCAAGGCCGCGGTGGTCTCGGTCTCCGTAAGTGGATTCAATGTAGAGCGCATCGGTTTTTTTAACCGCGGAGGGTTGCGGCATTACGATGTCGGTACGATTGCCCAAGTCACCACTAAACACCACGGTTTTAGCCTGATTTTCTTCGGTGAAGTCGATTTGAATGGTTGCGGAGCCTAAGATGTGGCCAGCATTACGAAAAGTAAGCGTGACCTCATTGGTGGCTTTGATAGGTGTGTCGTAGTCAGCGTATTGAATGTTCAAGTCAAAAACCGCTCGCACATCCTCAGCGGTGTACAGCGGCTCGGTGACTCGACTTTGATCTCCGCGGCGGCGAGCCTTTTTGAGTTGAGTGGCAAAATCCTCTTCGGCAATTTTGGCGCTGTCGAGCATAATGACTTCTGCTAAATCTAGGGTAGCGCGGGTGGTAATGATGCGGCCTTCAAAGCCGTCTTTAACCAGTTTTGGGATGCGACCACAGTGGTCTAAGTGAGCGTGGGTCAGCAGTAAAATGTCTACTGATCTGGGATCAAAATCAAATGGATCCGCATTACTTCTTTGACCATGACCTTGAAAGTAACCACAATCGACTAGAATTTTTGGGCCTTGTTTTATCTGTAAAAAGTGACAAGAACCTGTGACGGTTTCTGCCGCACCAAACGATTGAATAAGTGTCATGATAACGCCTCCGTTGGTTTATCTCATCATCTTCGACTATAGCACTTCTGTTTTCAAAGTTATGATTTCAAATCAACTTTTGATTGAAAGAAGCGCGAAAGCCAATAAATAATCTCCCTAGAAATTCTGAGACGACTTGATTGCTATTTATTGGTCGGTAAGGGTGACCGTAACGCCTTTATTGGTCACAAAAAATGTGCGCCCCATGCCGCTATTGGCCATGGTGCCTTTGATGTTGTGTTGGCCGCGAACCACTTGTCCAACCGGAATGACTTGACCATTTTTTATACAGTGAATTGGCGCGAGGGTATATTCATAACGTTTGCGCTGTTTATTTAAATACGCAGACCCTTTGGCTTTACAGCCTTTTGCTTGGCCTTCGGTAATGAGTAGGTGAACGGCTTGTGGCTGGGCTTGGTTGATGTCGCCTTGGATAGGGTTTAATAAAATGGCACGAGTGGGGGATTGAGCGTTGGGTGCAGCTTGAGAAGCAAGGCTTGTCAATCCTAGGGTGAGACAAAAAAAGCTGACGGAGAACGTATGACGTTTAAGCATAATTTCACTTCCTAATTGTTAGGCACCGTCGCTTTCGTGTAACCCTTAAAAGCATCGGTGCTTTTTAATAACCAACAATATTAGTTGGCTTTACAGTATGTATTAGAAATTGATGATATTTCAATAAAAACAAGTATTTAATTTTGTTGCTCATGCATAAACGAAAATAATGAAGGCTTTAATAAGCATGATTCAAAAGGATTCGGGTCTTAAAAAACGGTAAAATAGTCAACCTTAAAGTCAGACCAAGCAGGCCTGCTTATTTTTAGATTGAGAGTTTTTGTGAATTTTACCCAACCCATCCCGTTAAGTTTGTATGTGCACTATCCTTGGTGTGTGCAAAAGTGTCCGTATTGCGATTTTAATTCGCATACCTTAAAAAAAGAGATTGATGAAGCGGCTTATATTGATGCCTTAATCAAACAGCTTGAGCAGACTTTACCGATGATTTGGGGACGACCGATTAAGTCGATTTTCTTTGGAGGCGGCACGCCCAGTTTGATTTCGGAAGCGGGGTTAAATCGCTTTATGTCACAGGCGCGTGCTTTGCTTGGTTTTAAACCGGATATTGAGGTGACCTTGGAAGCGAATCCGGGCACGGTCGATTTTGAAAAGTTCGCCGGTTTTCGTGAAGCAGGCATTAACCGTCTGTCGATGGGTATTCAGAGTTTTGCGGATGACAAACTTAAAGCATTAGGGCGAATTCACTCTTCAGAAGAAGCCAAACTGGCGATTACAGCGGCACGAAATGCGGGCTTTGATAACTTTAATCTGGATTTAATGTTTGCCCTACCGAATCAAACCTTAGCGCAAGCCATTGTCGATGTGGAGCAAGCGATTGCCTTTGAACCACCGCATCTTTCACACTACCAGCTTACGCTTGAGCCGAATACCCCGTTTTATAAACAGCCGCCGGTTTTACCTGACGAGGATTTGGCTTGGGAAATGCAGCAGGCCTGCCAACAAATTATAGCGGGCGCTGGTTATCAGCATTATGAGGTGTCTGGTTACGCCAAGCCTAATCATCAATGTCAGCACAATTTAAACTATTGGGAGTTTGGCGATTACATTGGTTTGGGTGCTGGGGCGCATGGCAAAATTACCGTGCCGCCAGAGGGCAAAATTTGGCGTACGCAAATGCCCGCTTCACCGGGGGGGTATGTGGCGGAAATGACGCGTCCAAACCCGGGTAGAACCACGTTGGTGAGTGACAACGATGCGGTGTTTGAGTTTATGTTGAATACCTTGCGATTACAGAATGGGTTTGATTTGAATTTGTTTGAATTGCGAACCGGCCTGCCGATTTCTAAAATTGAATCTCAACTTGCAGAAATTCAGCAAAAAGGTTGGGTTGAGATTCATCAGAATGATGCAAAGTTGACGGCTAAAGGCCAGCAATATCTTAACGATGTCGTCGGCGTATTTTTATAGATCGGCAGAGCGCGTTTTAAGTTGGTATTGAGCTTAGTTTGCCTGTGTCGATGCGCCATGCTCTCAAGCATATTCGCTTAACTTTGATGGTATGATAAAACCTTAAAAAAACGTAATTACGATTCAATCAGTAACATAGATTTTATGCAACTAGACGCGCCCCTTGAACGTAATTCGTAACCTATCAAAACGGTTATTAAAGAGGGGGTACAACGTCAAAACGGCTCCAAATGTGGCTGCTTTGAAGCGTATTTTTAGATGATGATATTGACGATTAGGAATCAACTGTAATGAAGCACCTTATTTTACCGACTTGGCACTGGAGTAAGCGTTTAACCATGATTGTGGTGA
>JGI997J19993_1000385_pt1 | contig 13360 bp, 10 predicted proteins | sample Etolagbewater25m_FD_19993 | JGI IMG/M metagenome (IMG submission 19993)
GTTGTGTTTTTATATGCACTAAAAGGTTTTGGAAGATATATACAAACTTATTATATATCATATATAGGTAGTGATATTATAAGAATAGTAAGGGATAAGTTTCTAGGACACATACTAACTCAAGATATAAAATTTTTCCATGGAAAACATGGAGGGGAGTTACTTAGTCGTATAACTCACGATATAAATGCTATCCAAAATGCAGTTTCAAACCATATAGCTGTTATCATAATGGAGTCTTTAACCATAGTTGCACTTATAGGTGTAGTGATATACCAAAGTCCTAAGTTGGCTTTTTATGGACTCGTAGTTTTACCTTTGATCATATATCCACTTTCACTTTTGGCAAAAAAGATGAAAAAATTATCTCACCAAACTCAAGAGAAGATATCATCGCTAACTTCAGTTTTAAGTGAGATATTTAATAATATAGAGATAATCATAGCAAACAACTCTCAAGAGAAACAATCACAAAACTTCAGACAACTAAATAAAGAGTATTTTCAAGTAGGGATAAAAGGTGTTAAAACTAACGCACTTGTTTCCCCTCTTATGGAGATAGTAGGTGCAGTTGCAGCTGCAGTTGTAATAGCAATAGGTGGTATGGAAGTTATAGAGGGGAATTTAACAGTTGGATCATTTTTCTCATTTATGACTGCATTGTTTATGCTTTATACCCCTATAAAACGTCTATCTTCTGTATACAATCAGTTTCAAGCAGCACTTGCTTCAAATGAACGATTAAATAGTATATTTGACTCTAAAAATGATATAAAAGAGGGTGATAAAACGATAGACAAAACTATACAGCAGATAAGTTTTGATAAAGTTGGATTGAAATATGATGGTAAAGTAGCTTTAAAAGATATAGAGTTAGTAGCATCTAAAGGTGAGAAGATAGCACTAGTTGGAGATAGTGGTGGGGGTAAAAGCTCTTTAGTAAATTTAATCTTAAGATTTTACGATCCATACCAAGGTAGTATTAAACTAAACGATCAAGATATAAGAGAGTTTACTTTTAAAAGTTTAAGGGATACCATATCTATAGTAACTCAAAGGGTTTATATCTTTAATGACACTATTGCTTCAAATATAGCATTTGGTCAAGAGATGGATCAAGATAAAATCATAGATGCACTAAAACAAGCACATGCATATGACTTTGTGTCAAAACTTCCAGATGGTATAGATACAGTTTTAGATGAGTTTGGTTCAAACCTAAGTGGGGGGCAAAGGCAACGTATAGCAATAGCACGAGCACTATATAAAAAACCTCAAATACTTATATTTGATGAAGCTACAAGTGCACTTGATAATGAATCTGAGTCAATAATCACAAAAGTTTTAGATGAAGTATCAAAAGATAAGATCACATTTGTAATAGCTCATAGATTAAGTACCATTCAAAATGCAACTAAAATAGCTGTATTTAAAGATGGAGAGATAATCTGTCAAGATACCCAAGAAAATCTACTTCAAAACTGTAGTGAATATAAGAGGCTTCATACTTTAGCTAGTATGTAGGAAAATATGATAAAATAGTATTACAGATACTAAAGGATAAGATATGGGTGCTTTAAGGTTGGAGGATTTACCACACTATACATATGAAGAGTATAAAATTTGGGAAGGTAATTGGGAGTTAATTGATGGTGTCCCTTATTCAATGGCACCATCACCTATATTTGAACATCAAAATATAAGTGCGAATATACATATTGAATTAAAAGCGAAACTAAGACCGTGTCAAAATTGTAAACCAGCTTTAGCGGTTGATTGGATAATATCTGATGATACAATAGTTTGCCCTGACAATAGTGTTGTTTGTAATATTAGCGACTCAAATTTTATAGAAAAAACTCCTGAGATAATTTTTGAAGTTTTATCTCCATCTACAAAAACAAAAGATAGAAATAGAAAATATAATCTATTTCAAGAGAAAAATGTAAAATATTATGTTTTAGTAGAGCCAAAAGGTTCTTTTGCAGAGGTTTACATGATCAAAAATAGTTTTTATAAACTTCAAGGTGAATTTACAAATGAAAAATTTATCTTTGAAATAGATCGGTGTAATATAGAATTTGATTTTAATAATATATTTGAATAAATATAAAAGGATAAGATAAATATGAGATACAACAATATAGATTTTAATAACAAAACGATTTTGATAACTGGAGCTGCTGGATTTATAGGTAGTAATCTAGCTTTTTATTTCCAAGAAAACTATCCAGGTGCTATAGTAGTTGCCTTTGATTGCTTTAGAAGCGGTGAGACTTTCTCAAATGGAAACTTAAAAAGTTTTGGTCACTTTAAAAATCTTTTAGGGTTTAATGGTGTAGTTATAAGTGGAGATATAAACGATAAAGATGCTTTAGATTCACTTGAAAAAAATTATAAGTTTGATTATATCTTTCACCAAGCTGCTATATCTGATACAACTGTATTAGAGCAAGATGTGATGATGAAAACAAATGTAAACGCTTATGAGGAGTTACTTAAAATTGCTATAAAACATGGTGCAAATATGATATATGCTTCTAGTGCAGCAACTTATGGAGATAGCGATAGATTTGAAGTTGGATATGAGCAACCAAATAACGCATATGGTTTTTCAAAAGTTATGATGGATAATATAACATACAAGTATCTAAAACAGGGTGTTGATATCTCAATAGTTGGTCTAAAATATTTTAATGTATATGGTCCAAGGGAGTTTTATAAAAACAAAACGGCATCTATGGTGGTGCAGTTTGGGCATCAGATATTAAATGGACTTACTCCAAAACTATTTGAAGGAAGTGATAAGATTCTAAGAGATTTTATATATATAGATGATATCATCCAAGCGAATATAAAAGCTTGTGATCCTAAAAAAAGTGGTGTATATAATGTAGGGACTGGATGTGCTAGAAGTTTTGAAGATATAGTAGATATCTTACAAAAAGAGCTTAAAATAGACAATAAAAAAGAGTATATCCCAAATCCATTTATAGGTTCATATCAGTTTTTCACTCAAGCAAATATAGACTCAACAAAAGAAAATCTTGGATATGAACCAAGATACAGCATGGAAGATGGTATAAAAGCTTATGTACCAGAGATAAAAAGATTATTTGAGCATGAGGTAAAATAGTGGAAAAACCAAATAAAAAACCAAATATATTAGTTATAGGTGATCTTATGATAGATCACTATCTTTGGGGGAAAACAGATCGCATCTCACCTGAAGCCCCTGTACAAGTTATAGATATACAAAAAGAGACAACAGTTCTTGGAGGTGCAGGTAATGTTGTAAATAACCTTATCTCTTTAGGTTGTGATGTTACTGTTATGTCTGTTGTTGGTGAAGATGAAAACTCAAATCAACTAACATCTATGTTTGAAAATATAGGTGCTAAACATTTTTTGATACATGATGAGAATAGAAAAACTACAAAAAAAAGTAGAATCATAGCTTCAGCTCAACAAATAGTTAGATATGATCATGAAACAAAAGATGATATAACAAAAGAGATAGAGGCAGTTATATCAACGCAACTTTTAGCTACAATAGATCAATATGATCTAGTTTTAGTATCAGATTATGGTAAAGGTGTAGTTACAAATAGTCTAATGGGTAAAATTAATTTTATAACAAATGGTTGTAATAAAAAGGTATTAGTTGATCCAAAAGGTGAAGATTATACAAAATATATAGGATCATACCTACTTACACCAAATAAAAAAGAGGCTAGTTTAGCAACAGCAGTTGAGATAGTAGATGATGAAAGTTTAAAGTCTGCTCTTAAAAAGTTACACAATACAGCATCTCTTCAAGTTCCTATGATAACATTAAGTGAAGATGGTATAGCAATATTAGATGAGAAAAATGAAGTTATAAAAAAACCAACAGTTGCAAGGGAAGTTTTTGATGTAACAGGTGCTGGAGATACAGTGCTAGCTAGCCTTGGGTATTGTTTAGCAAAAGATATGGATATAGTAAGCTCTTTAGAGTTTGCAAATTTAGCAGCTGGAGTTGTTGTTGGAAAAATTGGTAGTGCAACAGCTACAATTGAGGAGATAGAGGAGTATAAGAGCTCTTTGCATAAAAGTAGTATCGAATCACATATTAAAACATTTGATGAGATAACTAAAACGGTATCAAGACTAAAAAACCAAAAAAAGAAGATTGTATTTACAAATGGTTGTTTTGATATTTTACATAAAGGTCATGTCCAATATTTAGATAAAGCTAAGTCTTTTGGAGATGTATTGATTTTGGGGCTTAATTCTGATGATAGTGTAAGAGAGCTAAAAGGTCCATCAAGACCTATAAACAATGAAGATGATAGAGCATATATATTAGCAGCTTTAGAGAGTGTAGACTATGTAGTAAAATTTACAGATGATACACCATATTCACTTATACAAATAGTACAGCCTGATATTTTAGTAAAAGGTGGGGATTATGAGGGGAAAGAGGTAGTTGGAAGTGATATAGCAGGTTGTGTAAAACTTGTACAGTTTGTAGATGGTAGAAGTACCACTAGTACAATAGAGAAAATAAAATGTTGCAACAACTAAGCTAACTAATATATTAATGTTAGTATACTATAGTTAAACATATTATTAAAAGAGTTAAAATTGGATACATTACTAAAAATGCTGAATAGTAAATTAAAATTTTACCAGCTATGTGAAAATGAACCTAAATTTATATTACAAAATAGCAGTTCAATTGAAGATCATACCGCTCTTTTTGAAGAGATTAGTTTTATAAAAACTTCAATTCTAGAGCATAGATTTAACTACATCTTAGATGATGTTGATTTCTCAATATTGGTAGTGTAATCCAGTATTTAGTTTTAGTTAAGATTAAAGGAGATAGCTTTGTTAGTTAACTGCTTTTATCTTTAGTTTCAGTTGATTACTGTTTGATTTTTAGCTATCTATCAGCAAATCGTGCGTAATCTCTTTGTTAATCTTATCTAAAACTCAACACGGGATTGAGCTGTGAGTTTTTATCTATAATATTCAACTCATAAATATTTAATTTTATTTTTGATACAATCCAACTAATTTAAACAAAAGAAGAGTATATTTTATGACAAAAGAGACACAAAATTTTACTAATAAAAATTTAACAGGTTCACAAATAGTGATCGAAGCACTAAGACGTGAAGATACAGAGGTTGTATTTGGTTACCCAGGTGGGGCTATTATGAATGTATATGATGAGATCTACAAACAAGATCATTTTCAACATATACTTACAAAACATGAACAAGCAGCAGTACATGCTGCAGATGCGTATGCTAGAAGTAGTGGAAAAGTTGGAGTTGCAATAGTAACTTCAGGACCTGGATTTACAAATGCAGTTACAGGATTAGCAACTGCATATACAGATAGTATCCCTATGGTTGTTATATCTGGGCAAGTTCCAACAGCAGTTATAGGGACAGATGCATTTCAAGAGATAGATGCAGTTGGTATAAGTAGAAGTTGTACTAAACATAACTTTTTAGTAAATGATGTAAAAGATCTAACAAGGGTTATGAAGATAGCGTTTCATATAGCACGAAGTGGCCGACCAGGTCCTGTTCATATTGACCTACCAAAAGATGTTACAGCCGATTTAGCTCAGTTTAACTACGAACAAGAGTTTGATCTTCCAACTTATAAGCCTACAATTAAAGGTAACGTAAGGCAAATAAAAGCTGCATTAGAACATATAAGTGATGCTAAAAGACCTCTACTTTATGTAGGTGGTGGTGCTGTTTTATCTAACTGTTATCAAGAGATAAGAGATTTTGCACATCAAACAAAAATACCAGTTGTTGAAACTTTGATGGCTAGAGGTATCATGAGAAGTGACGATGAACTTCTTTTTGGTATGTTAGGTATGCATGGTGAATATGCTGCAAATATGGCTATGAGTCAAACAGATATGATCATATGTCTTGGGGCTAGATTTGATGATAGGGTAACTGGACGATTAGATGTTTTTGCTAAAAAAGCTCATGTTGTTCATGTAGATATTGATCCAGCAAGTATAGCAAAAATAGTTAAACCAAACTACCCTATAGTTGGAGATCTTGCAGTTGTTATGAAGCAGATACTAGAGCATGTTAAGGATTTCGAGTTCAATGACTATTCGTCATGGGTAGATACACTAAAAGGGTACCAAAAAGAGCACCCTTTAACATATCACGAAGATAGCGATAGACTTAAACCTCAGTGGGTGATCCAAAGAACAGGAGAGTTACTAGGTGATGATGCACTTATATCTACAGATGTTGGTCAACACCAAATGTGGGCGGCTCAGTTTTATCCATTTAACTACCCAAGACAATGGATGACAAGTGGTGGTCTAGGTACTATGGGGGTAGGGCTTCCATATGCTATGGGGGTAAAAAGAGCAAATCCAGATAAGATATCTGTAAACTTTACAGGTGATGGAAGTATAATGATGAATATACAAGAGATTATCACTTGTACTCAATATAATCTTCCACACATCAATATTATCCTAAATAACAACTATTTAGGGATGGTAAGACAGTGGCAAACAAGATTTTATGAAGATAGATTATCTGAAACTATACTTGAAACACAAGCAAACTTCCAAATGCTTTGTGAGTCTATGGGTGGAGTTGGTTATAAAGTTCATACTAAAGAGGAGTTTGACCAAGCTTTAAAAGATGCAGTTGCTTCAAATAAAACTGCGATCATTGAGGTTATTGTTGAAAGAAGAGAAGAGGTTTTACCAATGGTACCTAATGGTCACGCACTTGATGAGATGCTTTTATTGAAAAAAGAGGGAGATAAGTAATGAATAACTTCAAAGATTTTTATAATAGTGAAGAGAAAAGAGAAGTTTTATCTGTAGTTGTAGTAAATAAAGAATCTGTTCTAAGTAGAATAGTTGATCTTTTTTCAGCTAGAGGATACAATATAGACTCCCTAACAGTTGCTCCAATTCCTGAAAGTGAATATTCTAGAATCACAATCATCACAATTGGGCGAGCAAGAGTTATTGATCAGATTGTTAAGCAACTAAACAAATTGGTTCCAGTTTTAAAAGTAACAGAACATAAAGATGTTATAGAAAAAGATACTGTTCTTATAAAAATACCAATAGATCAAAACTTAAGTGATGTTGATGTTATAGCGCGTGCATATAATGGACAAATACAAAATGTAACAGCAGATGCTATTGTGGTATCTGCAACTGATGAGCCTGTAAGAATTGAGAATTTTATAAAAGTGATTAAAAAGTATAACCCTATAGAGATAGTAAGAAGTGGCGTTGTTGCTATGGAAAGATAGATAAACTGCAAAATAAGGAGTTAAAGTGTTAAGTTTGAAAGATATAACAAGTAAGTTAGATATAGTTTGTGATAGTGATAAAAAGATCACTGGACTTAACACTTTGAAAGATGCAACACCTTCTGAGATATCGTTTTTAGATAACAAAAAATATCTCAAAGATCTAAAAAGTACAAATGCAGCAGCTGTTTTTATAACTCAAGATCTTATTGAAGAGGTTCCATCTTCTACTATACCATTAATTTGTGATAACCCTTATATCTCTTTGGCATATGCTAGTAAATATTTTGCACCAAGTACTATTGAAAAAAATGGTGAACACCCTATAATTGGTACAGATACAACAGTTATGCCAAATGTATATATAGGTAAAAATAGTATCGTAGGTAAAAATTGCACTATTATGGCAGGTTCATTTATAGGGGATAATGTAACTATTGGAGACAATACACTCATCTATCCAAATGTTACAGTTTATAGAGATTGTACAATTGGAAGCGATACTATTATCCATGCGGGGACAGTCATAGGAAGTGATGGTTTTGGTTTTGCGACAGATAAAACAACTGGAAAACATATAAAAATATACCAAAATGGTAATGTAACTATTGGAAATAATGTTGAGATTGGTTCTAACTGTACAATCGATAGAGCTGCATTTGGTTCCACAATTATTGAGGATATGGTTCGTATAGATAATTTAGTACATATTGCACATAATTGTGTCATAGGTTATGGTTCTATTTTAGTTGGTCAAGTTGGTCTATCTGGTTCAACTATACTAAAAGAGTATGTTGTGATGGCTGGACAAAGTGGAACAGTTGGACATCTTCAGATAGCTCCATATACAACAATATCGGCAAAAAGTGGAGTTACAAAATCTATAACTGAGCCTAAAAAACAATGGGCTGGTTTCCCACACATGGAGCACAGAACTTGGCTAAAACTTCAAGGTAAAATCTCTAGACTTTTAAAACAATAATTTAATCTTAAAGGATTTCAAATAGCTCTTAAAATAATTTCAACTATAACAGCTTTTATTATAGTTTATTTCTCATTTTCTATGTTTGTAACAGATGTAAATACTGTAGGTAAATTCGGATTTTTAGCTGCAGGTTATTCAAAAGAATATTTAGGATATCTATCTTATATATATCTTCCATTACTACTTATCCCTTTATATAAAATCAACTTTTCCTATATAACAAATTGGATTGAAAAAACAATATCGATCATCTTCTTATCGCTTACAATTATAGTGTTTCAAGCACTAGTTATTGAAAATGAGTTTTCAGGTAGAATAGGTGACATAATAGTAGATTCAATAAGCCCTTTTATAGGAACTGCAGGTCTTTGGATATTTGTACTTATTGGATTTTTCACCTCATTAATTATACTTCTTGACACCTCTAATGGTAGTTTTAAGTTTGGTTCAATAGATCTAAAAGATAAGTTCAAATTTAAAATGCCAAAGTTTGATATAAAACCAAAAAGTGTACCAGCACAAGAGAAAAAGAATACACAATCAACTTTTTTAAAGCCTGAGAAAATAGAGAGAAAAACAGAACAAAAAGTTGTGATAAATGAAGTAGGGGACACAGCAGAGATAAAAATAGAGGATGATTATAGATCACCTTTTGAAGTACAAAAGAAAGTTGAAATAGAAGAGGAGCCTATTAGAACAATTAAAGATGAAGTTATAGTTGAAGATAATATGAGTAATGAAAATGATATTAAGATCGAAGAGCCTATAAAAAAAGAGAATTTTGAGACACAAAAAGATGAAGTGGAGATTGAAGAGATAGAGATAATAGAATCAATAGAACCTATTGATACAAAAGAGCAAAAGAGAAAAAACACAGTTTTAGTTGATGAGTTAGAGGAAAATAAAAAACTTTTAGATGATATAGATTCTGGTGAGGCTGTTATTCCAAAAAACTTCCAACTTCCACCAACTATGATATTTCAGCAACCTCCAAAAGAGAATAGATCTAAAGTTGATGAAGCGTTTATAGATCAAAAAATCCAAGATCTTCTTGAGAAACTTAGTATGTTTAAAATAGATGGTGATGTTGTTCGAACTTACACAGGACCTATTGTAACAACATTTGAGTTTAAACCTGCTCCAAATGTAAAAGTATCAAAGATATTAAATCTTCAAGATGACCTAGCGATGGCACTAAAAGCTACAACTATTCGTATCCAAGCTCCAATTCCTGGTAAAGATGTAGTTGGTATTGAGGTGCCTAATGAGGAGACTCAAACTATATATATAAGAGAGATACTAGAAAGTGAGCTATTTGCTAACGCTTCATCTCCACTTACAATGATACTTGGAAAAGATATAGTTGGAAAGCCATTTATAACAGACTTAAAAAAACTCCCTCATCTTTTAATAGCAGGGACAACAGGTAGTGGTAAATCGGTTGGATTAAACTCTATGATACTTTCACTTTTATATAAAAACTCTCCTGATAATCTAAAACTTATTATGATAGATCCAAAGATGTTGGAGTTTTCTATATACAATGATATACCTCACCTTTTAACTCCTGTTATCACAAGACCAACAGAAGCTATAAATGCACTAGCAAATATGGTTGCGGAGATGGAAAAAAGATATGCTATGATGGCAGATACACGTACAAAAAATATAGAAAACTACAATGAAAAAGCTAAGAAAAACGGATATGATCAATTTCCATATATAGTGATAATCATAGATGAGTTAGCTGACCTTATGATGACAAGTGGTAAAGAGGTTGAGCTTTCTATTGCAAGACTTGCCCAAATGGCAAGAGCAAGTGGTATACACTTAGTTGTAGCAACTCAAAGACCATCAGTAGATGTTGTAACAGGTCTTATAAAAGCAAATCTTCCTAGCCGTATAAGTTATAAAGTGGGGCAAAAAGTAGATAGTAAGATTATTCTAGATTCTATGGGTGCAGAGTCTCTTTTAGGAAAAGGGGATATGCTCTTTACACCTCCAGGTATGTCTGGACTTGTAAGGATCCATGCACCTTGGAGTGATGAAAAAGAGATAGAGCAAGTTGTAGAGTTTCTAAAAGATCAAAGAGAAGTTCAATATGATGTTAGCTTCTTAAAGCAAAAAACAGAAGATGGGTTTAGTGGCTCAGGTGATACATCTTTTGAAGCAGGGGATTTAGATGAGCTATATGAGCAAGCAAAACTTGTAGTGATACAGGATCAAAAAAGCTCTATAAGTTATCTTCAAAGAAGATTGAAAATAGGGTATAATAGGGCAGCTAGTATTGTAGAACAGCTTGAAAAAACGGGAGTTTTATCTGAAGCAAATGCAAAAGGTAACAGAGAGATACTAGTTTAATCAGATTAAAATATATATTCAGGATAAGTTATGTTAAATAAAAATGAAGTTTTTGTTGAAGAGTTTTCAAGATACCTTGAAGATGATGATCTAGATAGTATTAAAAATAATTTACCAAAATTTCTAAAGTATTTTAAGAAAATATCTGCTAGAACAGATAAGATTTTAAAACAGAGTGATTCTCAACAACTTGAAGTTCTTAAACTTACTGAAAAACTACACTCAACAAATGAAAAAACAAATACACTACTAAATAATGCAGGGCAGGGCTTTTTATACTTTGATCAAGATATGTTAGTTGGTGCTGAGTATTCAAGAGAAGTTTACAATATATTTAATCAAGATATAAAAGATAAAAACATAGCGACCCTTTTGTATCCAAACGATACACAAAAAGCTAAATTTTTAGAGATGACACTTAAAAGTATATTAAACGATGAACCAATGAGACAAGAGATATTGATATCTCTTTTAGAAACTGAGTTTGAGTTTAATAATAAGTTTATCGAAATAGAATACAAAGTTATAAATGATCATAACTTTATGTTGATACTTACAGATATAACATCAAAAAAAGAGCTTGATCAAAAGATAAAAGATGAACAACAGATCTTAAAAATGGTGGTTGAAGTTGTTATAACTAAAGAGCAGTTTTTAGAAGTCAAAAAAGATTATGAAGATTTTATTCAACACTTAGATAAGTTTAAAACTTTAGATAATTTATCTGAGTTAAGAAAAGAGATCCATACATACAAAGGACTTTTTGCACAAAAAGAGATGTTGCATATTGTTAAAAGTTTACATAACTTTGAGACTATTATTGATACTTGTATCAAAAACAAATCATTAACCCAACAGTTATTAAATACAACAAAAGATGATATGATCAATTGGCTATATAAAGATATAAATGTGATAGAAAGTGTACTAGGGGACAACTTTTTTAAAAATGCAAACTATATAGATATAAGTAAATATAGAATCCAAAAACTATATAAAAAAGCATTAGACTATAAAAACAGTAAAGATATAACTGTATTGGATGATGTTTTAAAAGATATACAGAACCTTCAGTACAACAATATAAAAATATTTTTTAGACCATATGAAAAACTAGTTGAACAACTCTCACAACAACTAGAAAAATTAGTAAACCCACTTGTATTAGATATAGAGAATATTTATCTTCCAGATATCTATATACCTTTTATAAACTCCCTTGTACATATTTTTAGAAATAGTGTCGATCATGGACTTGAGGAGTATGAGGAGAGACTTGAAACTCAAAAAGATGAGTATGGTACTATAAAATGTAGTGTAAAACAACAAAACAAATCTTTAATAGTAACTATAAGTGATGATGGAAGAGGGGTAGATACAGATAAGATAAAACAGATTGCACTAGACAAGGGGCTTTATACTCAAGATGAGATTCAAAGCTTATCTCAAGAGGAGGTTATTTTGATCATTTTTAAGGATAGTTTTACAACTAGAGATAAGATTACACAAATATCAGGGCGTGGAGTAGGGCTAGCTTCAATTATAGATGAGCTTGATAGATTAAATGGAACCATAGAGATTAAAAACAATTTAGGTTTTGGAATCGAGTTTAAATTTACACTCCCATTTGGAGACAATGATGAATAATGATATATTAAATAAGTTGGTAAAAAGAACCATAACATATTTAAAAAATGATTTAGGTTTTACTACACTTAATAATAACTTTACAATAGAATCTACAAACAAGCTAAGATATAATGAGATAACATCATTTATAGATCTAAGTACATCAATAAGATCAAATATCGCTTTTAGTGTATCATATAGATTTGCAAAAGAACTTATCAAAAAATCAATTTTTGGTTTAACTGATGATGATATAAGTGATGAATTGATAATCGAGAATGTATCTGAGACATTAAATATAACACTTGGAAATATAATCAAAGAGCTAAATAACCTACAAGGGGATAAAGATATAGAGATATCAACACCATCAGTAAAAAATATGATATTTTCAATTGAAAATAAAAATATAGATTTTGTTAAAATACCATATCAGGATGATTTCATATTGCTGAGTTTTTTTATTGAGTAGATAGTATATGGCTGTACCCAATAACTAAATTATACCTTTTGGTTAACATAATATAAATTCTTTACAATAAATTGTTTTACATTTTAACTTCATTTTTATAGATATGATGTACAATACAATCAATATAACTTAAGGATTTATTATGGAATATAGATATATAGGTAAAAGTGGATTAAGGGTAACACCAATTTGTATGGGAACTATGACATTTGGTAGTAGTACAGATAAAAAAGAGGCTTTTGCAATTATGGATAAAGCGTACGATAGAGGTATAAACTTCTTTGATACAGCTGAACTTTATCCAGTACCCCCAAAAGAATCGTGGGCAGGGGTGACAGAACAATGGATAGGGGAATGGCTCAAAACTAAACAAAGAGACTCTATTATAGTTGCATCTAAAGTAGCGGGTGCTGCTAATGGTTGGTTTGTCCCCCCTATTCGCCATGGACTAACAGCGATAGACTCATTTCACATAAAACGTGCTATTGAGGGTAGTTTAAAAAGGCTTCAAACAGATTATATAGATCTATATCAGATGCACTGGCCAGATACTATTGTACCTATTGAGGAGTCATTAAAGGCTTTTGATGAGTTGGTTCGTG
>JGI997J19993_1000386_pt1 | contig 13351 bp, 18 predicted proteins | sample Etolagbewater25m_FD_19993 | JGI IMG/M metagenome (IMG submission 19993)
CTAAAGCGCGGTCGGTTAGCTTGAACGTTAGAGTTCAAAATAATGCATTATTAAAGTATCTATACTGTCGGTTAGAGGCAAAGGGCACGCTAACATTTAATTGTTTCTGAGCCTAGTTAAATTCGTTTATTCTTTGAATTTACTACCCTTCAATCCAAAATCAGCAGGCCTGCTAACTTTTATTCTTGAATCCATCGCTTAAACTAATCCCCCAGTAAAGTAATTTGATTGTTGTTCTTTGCGGGCTTAGGCTACTATACGAAGCAATCAACTAACCTTAAAAGGAAAGAATCATGGGTTCAAATGTATCGGTTTCAAGTGGCGGCACTTTGTCGGCTTTAGGGCGTGTGCCTTGGATGTTGTTTATTGTGCTGTTCTTAATTGGCACCGAGTACTTTCAGATTTCGTTAGAAGGTACGGTGGGCTATGTGTTCATTTCGATTGCGGTGGCGATTCTGTTTATTGAGATGTTTAAGTCTGGGGATGTTAGCGCGTTTGCTTTTTTATTGGATCAGTTTTGGGCGGTCTTAACGGTGGTGTTGGCGACAGGCCTGCTAAGTTATTTGTGGTTTGTAGAAGGCCAACAGCCTAATTTTTATCACTGGATTGGTTTTGCGATTATTATCGCCGACGCACTGTTAAACCCGTTTAACGCCTTTAGAACGGCGTTGCGTAACTTTGATGTAGCCGGCTAACCAGCCATGCTGGTTCGGATGGGTTAAACCGCAGTTTGTTAAAAGTCTAAGTCCAGATAAGCGATCTGTTTATTTGGGCTTTTTGGTTTTAGGTTGGCGAAAAGTTAAGCGTTCGCGCACGGTTATTTACGAACGCGTTCCTGCTATAATCTCAGCAACCCGTTTTAACAGGAACAGTCCATTGAAAACTTCACACTCTACCGCTGAAAACAGCCAATTAGGTCAAGCGACCGCTTACTGCAATACTTATGATCCAAACATTCTGTTTCCGATTCCGCGCCAAGAAAAACGCGATGAGTTGGGTTTTGATTTAACCAGTCTGCCGTTTCAGGGATTGGATATTTGGAGTGCATTTGAGGTGTCGTGGCTCAATCCAAAAGGCAAGCCGGTGGCGGTGATTGCGGAGTTTGCGTTTCCAGCGGATTCACCTAATTTGGTGGAGTCCAAATCGTTTAAGTTGTATTTAAACTCGTTCAATGGCACCCGTTTTGAGTCGCAAGAGGCGGTGGTGGATTTGTGGGTTAAAGATTTGTCGGCTGCGTGCGGTGCCGAGGTGGCAGTTGATGTGCGCTCTTTGCAATATGAAGAGACCTTAATTGGCGCGATGCCCGGTGACAATCTAGATGAACTGGATATTGAAGTCACCGATTACCAAGTGAACCCGAATCTGCTCACGGCGGGAGGCGAGGTGGTGGAAGAAACTTTGAACAGCCATTTGCTAAAATCCAACTGTTTGGTCACGGGCCAACCCGATTGGGGTTCGGTGGTGATTCGTTATAAAGGCCCACAAATTAATCACGAGAACTTACTGAAGTATCTAATCTCCTTTCGTGAACACAATGAGTTTCATGAGCAGTGCGTGGAGCGCATTTTTACCGATCTACAGAAACACTGCAACCCAACTGCGTTGACCGTTTACGCCCGTTACGTGCGCCGTGGTGGATTAGACATAAACCCGTATCGCTCTAACTTTGAAGACGAGTTTGATATCTCACGTACCCTGCGCCAATAATGATGTTGCGTGTAATGAACCTCTTTGCAGGCCTGTTCGGTTATGAGTGGGTGTTGGATACACGCCCGGTTGACGAACCGCCTGAAATTTTAGAAGCGGACGAAGGTTATGACGATCTGCACCAACACTCACCGCGTTATCGATTGCGTAAAAAATCGTCAATATGAATTTGAGCAGGCCTGCTAGGAACCGAATATGTGGTCTTTTTTAACCTTTGAAACGCTTATCAGTACCCAAGTGCTTATCGCCTTCTATTATATGGGCGCGGTGGTTATGCCGGTGCTGATGTTCTGGTTTATGCTGTGGTTTAAAGCGTGGCTGGGTCAAAAAATCCCAGCCGTGAATGTGGGTTTGCAAGCCGGTAAACAAGTGATTAAAGACAACACCCGTTGGCAAACTCGCCTTAAATGGACGTTGTTTTTTGTAGTGATGTTTCTGTTTGCAGAACTATTTTGGCGACTGCTGTTTGAATTTTTGATTGCGTATATGCAGATGCGCGATGCTTTGGTGTTAGGGGGTGTTTAATGGCTAAGTACGCCGTGATTGATTTACAACCTGCCTTACAGATTAAGTACGAGTTACAGCAGTTTGATGCGCATTTAAGTCAATTAACCCGCGAGGTTGTATCTGCAAAAGTCGCCACAAATACGATTGAACAACTTGCGATGTGTTTAGAGAGTGCCATTCAAAATGGCTTAGACCCAATACAAACCCAATCTCGAACCCATGTTTTAACGCTGCTCGCCTTTGAATACGGTTACAGCCAAGAAGAGGTGGAAGGGTTGCTAACGGCTTATATTCAACCAAATGGAAGTTATTAAGATTATGAGCAATTCAATCGAACCCAAAAACACTTTGCTCTACGGTATGGGAGATGCCACTTATCAAGCTGTGGGTGGCCATGCAGGTTTGGTCAAATTGGTGGATGATTTTTATGATGCGATGGAGAGCTTGCCAGAGGCGCAACATATTCGTGGCATGCACTGTCCAGATTTAACGGAATCGCGGGATAAGTTAGTGCATTTCTTATCGGGCTGGATGAACGGCCCAGAACTTTACGCCGAAAAATACGGTGCTATTAATATTCCGCAAGCACATAAACATATTAAGGTCGGCGAAGCTGAACGTGATGCGTGGTTGCATTGTATGCGGGTGGCGCTTGATAAAAATGACTATCCAGAAGTATTCAAAGACTATCTAATGCAGCAGCTGTATCGGCCTGCTGAACGCATTAGACAAGTGTCAGAAGCGTTTCAAGCAGGGGAATAGATTAGAGCAAACATTTAATACGTTGGGCATTTGAGATTAAACGTTAACAGGCCTGCTGATTATTAAAACCAGCAGGCCTGTTTGATTTTAAGGCTATGATTTAAGACTATCGTTTAAGGTTGAATTGCCCCCACTGAACCCAAAATGCGATTGACGTCTTCACGTTGTGGGCGTGAACTTCTTTCCGCATCAAACAACGTTGTGCCATCACTTAAAGAGCCGGCACACGTTAAACGGTAAACGTTGGGTTGCTTGTCGGATTTTAAGTACAAGTGCACTAAATCCATGGTTTCTGGTCGTTGATTGTCGCCGAACGCTAATGTCATATTGTCCATAACATCGGTTTTTACGCTGGCGTATTGGTTTTGGGCAAATTGAATCGCAATCTCATTTTGGGCAATCATCTCTTCGCCGGTATTAACGCGCTCTATTAAAAAGCGTTCGGGTTGAATGGTGGTGGCTTTGTCTGAAAGCGCATACAGTTCAATGCGACAGTGTTTTTCCGTGCTATTAAAGCCACCGCCACTGAGCTGTCCAAACTGGATAAAGCTACGCACCTTGCCTGCGGGAATATTAACCGCTTGATTTAAAACAAAATACTCACCCGCCTGAATGTTCATTAACGATTTAGGGGGCGTGGTGCTACAGCCCATTAGACTTATCGTCATGAGTGCTAGGATTGAACCTTGTAGGTGTTTGCGTGTCATTTTGCGCTCCCAAACTTATATTATGGTGTCTGTATAACAGACATTGAAAACTCGAAACTAAAATTTACTCTTAATCTAAACGCTTGGCAATAGAGCAGATGTCTTAATCATCTCACATCAAAACTGTTGTCAGGGTGTTGGCGGGTTGATTCACTTGATAAACGTTCTGCTTAGTAAAATTTTTAGAGCCGGATAATCTGTATTTTAATAAGAGTCAACTTGATAAGTGTTTGTTTAATCGTTTATTTTATAAATTCTAAAGCGGTTTGTTTGATCAGGAAAGGCCACACACATTTGATTTTGTAGCACTTTCTTTGCTACGCAAACCAATGATTCTTATGCTAAAATGCTCGGCTAATTTATAGATTACAACTCACTTATTTTAAGCTTGAACGCAATTAAGCAGGCCTGCCCATTTTGAGCGTGGCTTAATGGAATTCAATTTCTTCTAAAGGACGGCCGCGATGGACGCGCAAATTTCAAATTTTGATGTCATTGTTGTAGGTGGCGGTCATGCCGGAACCGAGGCGGCTTTAGCGTCGGCCCGCATGGGCTTGCACACCTTATTACTGACCCATAACGTCGACACTTTGGGTCAGATGTCTTGCAACCCTGCGATTGGTGGAATTGGTAAAGGCCATTTGGTCAAAGAGATTGATGCATTAGGTGGCGCGATGGCGTTGGCCATTGACGAGGCGGGGATTCAGTTTCGTACCTTAAACGCCTCTAAGGGTCCAGCCGTGCGTGCGACTCGTGCGCAAGCAGACCGAGTCTTGTATCGTCAGGCCATTTTGAGCCGTTTACAAAACCAAGTAAACTTAACGATTTTTCAACAGCCGGTTGAAGATATTATTTTAGACGGCGACCATGTGCGTGGCGTGATTACTAAAATGGGTTTGAAGTTTTTTGCTAATCAAGTGGTGTTAACCGTTGGCACCTTCTTAGCCGGACGTATTCACATTGGGTTACAAAACTATGAAGGCGGTCGTGCCGGTGAAGAGCCATCCAACCGTTTGGCATCGCGCTTACGTGAGATGGCATTGCCCGTTGGCCGCTTAAAAACCGGAACACCACCACGTATTGATGCCCGCACCGTGAACTTTGATGCCATGCAAGAACAGCCGGGCGACGATCCTGTGCCGGTATTCTCGTTTATGGGCAAGCGTTCGATGCACCCCAAACAGATTTCCTGTTATATCACCTACACTAACGAACAGACTCATGAAGTGATTATGGGCTCGCTAGACCAGTCGCCAATGTACTCGGATGCGGGTGAAATCGACAGTGTTGGGCCTCGTTATTGTCCGTCGATTGAAGATAAGGTAATGCGTTTTGCCGATAAAGATCGCCATCAAGTGTTTATTGAACCAGAAGGGTTAACTACCACCGAACTTTATCCAAACGGCATCTCAACCAGTTTGCCATTTGAGACTCAAATTCAGATTGTCCAGTCAATGAAGGGCCTTGAAAACGCACGCATTATGCGCCCTGGTTACGCCATTGAATATGACTATTTTGATCCGCGTGGTCTAAAACCAACGTTAGAGTCGCGCCATCTGCACGGCTTGTTCTTTGCCGGACAAATTAACGGCACCACCGGTTATGAAGAAGCGGCGGCGCAAGGTTTGTTAGCGGGTATTAACGCGGCGCGTCGTGCGCAAGAGAAAGATCAATGGTATCCGCGTCGTGATGAAGCCTATTTAGGGGTGTTGGTGGACGACCTGATTACGCTTGGAACCAATGAACCGTACCGTATGTTCACTTCACGTGCGGAGTATCGCTTGATGTTGCGTGAAGATAATGCCGATCAACGTTTAACGCCAATTGGCCGTGAACTAGGTTTAATTGATGATGTGCGCTGGATGGCCTTTGAAAGTAAGCTTGAAACCTTAGGGCAAGAGTTGTCGCGTTTAAAAGAGACTTGGATTTACCCTTCGCACGCGGAAGCTAAAAAAGCCGAAGCGCTAATGGATTTGCCGCTGAGTAAAGAGCAGAGCATGTACGACCTGTTGAAGCGCCCTAAAGTTAGCTACAACGCCTTGGCAGAGATGAGTGTGTTTGGTGAGGCAGTGGACGACGATACAGTGATTGATCAAATTGAGATTGAAGCTAAGTATTCCGGTTACATCGAGCGCCAAAAACAGGACATTGAAAAGTTACGTCGTTCTGAAAACATGCCAATTCCAGACGATTTAGATTTAGATGCCATTTCTGGACTGTCGAATGAGGTGAAACAAAAAATTCGGACGCATCAACCGCCAACATTGGGCATGGCCAGTCGTATTTCTGGAATTACCCCTGCGGCCATCTCAATTTTGATGATTTCCATTAAAAAGCATCGAGCGGGCAATAAGGTAGTGGCGTAACTCTATGGATAATCAAGCATTGCAAAGTCAACTAGAGCAGGGGTTGCAGCAACTTAACCTAAATTTGCCGGAAAAAGCCATTGACCAGTTGATGTACTATTTGACCCTACTGCAAAAGTGGAATAAGGTTTACAACCTCACAGCGATTCGCGATCCGCAAGAGATGTTGGTTAAGCACTTACTAGATAGTCTAGCGGTTGTGCCACATGTGACCGGACAACGGTTAATTGATGTCGGCACAGGGGGTGGTTTGCCGGGGATTCCATTGGCGATTTGCTACCCAGATCGTCAAGTGGATTTATTAGACAGCAACAGTAAGAAAACACGTTTTTTGATTCAAGCTAAAGCCGAACTCAAGCTTGAAAACACCTTAGTGTTGCACAGTCGAGTTGAAGCCTATCAGCCTACCGAACTTTATGATGGTGTTATTTCACGTGCTTTTGCCTCAATGGAAGATATGCTGCACTGGACCAAGCATCTGTTAGCTGATGACGGTTTTTGGTGGGCAATGAAAGCACAAAAAGATTTTGAAGATTATTCAAAGTTAGCAGGCCTGGTCACTATTGAACAGATGATTGATTTGCAAGTTCCGGGCTTAAATGCAGAGCGGATTTTAATTAAAGCCGGTCGTTGTGCTTAAAACCTTGCGCAAATTGCAGTAGAATCTGTGCAGCTAAAAAATTGTAATAAATCGTGTGCCCATCCGGGACTTAACCAGAAACACTAGGTGACATTTGTGGGCAGAGTGATTGCGTTAGCAAATCAGAAAGGCGGGGTCGGTAAAACCACCTCCAGCGTTAATTTAGCCGCCGCTTTGGCGCGCTTAGGTAAAAAAGTTCTGTTAATCGATTTAGATCCGCAAGGCAATGCAACCGTGGCTATTGGGGTCGATAAAGATGACCTTGAGCAGTCGGTGTTTGAAGTCTTGGTGGGTGATTGTAAAGCCAAGCAAGCAATCGTCACAGTTGAACAGGCAGGCTTAGATTTAATACCCGCTAATGGTGATTTAACGGCTGCGGAAGTTGCGCTTCTTGAAGAAGATATGGGGCCTAAACGCCTGCGTAAGACTTTAAAAAAAGTGCGCGATAACTACGATGTAGTTTTGATTGACTGCCCTCCAACTCTGAATATGCTGACCATAAACGCCTTAACCGCTGCCGATGGTATTTTAGTGCCGGTACAGTGCGAATTCTTCGCGCTTGAAGGACTTTCTGCGTTAATGGATACAATTGAAACGGTTCAAGAGCAGCTTAACGCTACCTTACACATTGATGGTCTGTTAAGAACCATGCATGATCGACGAAACAACTTAGCAAATGATGTTTCTAATCAACTCGTTACGCACTTTGGTATGAAAGTGTTGCAGACCATTATTCCAAGAAATGTTCGTTTAGCAGAAGCACCGAGTTACGGAGAGTCGATATTGGATTATGATCCGTCTTCAAATGGGGCAATTGCCTACTTAGCTTTAGCAAATGAATTGATTCGTAAAACCCAAATTTAACTCTGACAAGAAAGGTAAATCACAGTGGCAAAGAAACGCTCAGGAATGGGAGATCGTGGTATTCACGCCATGATCGGTGCAAAACAAAAGTCAGAGAACAACAGTTCCGATCTACGTATTGAAAAAATAGCCGTTGAACAGCTTCAGGCTGGTGTGTATCAACCCCGTCAGGAATTTAATAAAGAAGCGCTACAAGAGTTAGCCGAATCCATCCGTGTACAAGGCGTTGTTCAGCCAATTATTGTTAAACCAGTTGGCGATGAACGCTATGAGATTATTGCAGGTGAACGTCGCTGGCGCGCATCACAATTAGCAGGCCTGGATAAGGTGCCAGTGGTCATTCGTCAGGCCGATAACCAAACCACACTGGCCTTAGCATTAATTGAGAATATTCAGCGTGAAGACTTAAATCCGATTGAAACTGCCATTGGTTTAAAACGCCTGATTAAAGAGTTTGATTTAACACAGCAAGAAGTCGCTGATTCCGTAGGACGTTCGAGAACAGCTGTTTCAAACTTGCTTCGCCTGTTAAAGCTACCCAGCAAGGTTCAAGATTTGTTGCATAAAGGCATGATCAGCATGGGGCATGCTCGCGCCATTATTAGTATGCCAGAAGAGATTCAATTAACCTTAATAGAAAAAGCGATTGCCAAGGGTTGGTCGGTTCGAGAGATGGAGGAGGCTGTTCAGCAAGTCTTGATTCCAAAGTCATTAATCGGAGAAGTCAAACGAAAAGCCGTTCCGCAAATAGAAGAGATAACCGAAAAACAGCAATTATTAGCCGAGAAAATTGCAGCAAAAGTCAAAATTAACCATCGTGAGACTGGAAAAGGACGATTAGAGATTAGTTATGACAACCTAGATGAGTTAAATCGGTTATTGAATCTTTTTTAAGATTTGTTTGTTATAAATTTAACTAATAATAAAAAATAAATTTCGTTTGCTTTTAATATATCTAGTGCAATAAAACAATAAAGACACATTATGTGGTGAGTAGCTTGATGTACCTATACAAAAAGCTGATAAAAACAGTGAGTTGAGGTAGCTTTTGGCCTTATAAACCTATATCATTAGCCCCCGTTTAGGTTGAAGAATACTCAACTAAAAAGTATTATTAGCAGAGTTTGCCATAGCATGACTGATTCAAACCGAGAAACACCAACACGCAAAGCAGGTGAAGCACCAAAGCCGGCGCTAAATTTTCTGCTTATGGGCGCAGGGTCCATGTTTACTGCAACCATTGCGGCGGGTTTTTTGGTAGGTTATGTTTTAGATATGATATTTGAAACCACACCCATCTTTATGATGGTGTGTGGCGTAATGGGATTTATTGGTGGGATTCAGAAGGTTCATAAACTTTCGAGCAAGTTAGACCCTGTACCTGAAAAAGAGCGTAAAGATGATTAAACATCTTAGTCAGCCTTTAAAGATACAGGGGGCAATAGGCCTTGTAGCCTTATTGATATTTGCGACGCAAGGTTTAACCTTATCTTCTGCATATGGTTTTATTATTGGAATCGTGAATGTACTCATGCTAGGCATGACATTCAAAAAAGCCAATGACAAAGCAGAAGAAGATCCAAAGACCGGAATACTGATTTTATATATGAGTGCAGTGATTAGATTCGTTCTATTAGCTGTGTTGTTTATTTTAGGGCTGTCGCTCTTTAAGTTTGAACCAATGCCGGTTGTATTAACCTTTGTGGTAATGCAAATCGGTCAAATGTTTAACCTTAAAGGTAAGCGTCGTTTGACTGACTAAGGAGAAGACCCTTGAGTGCTGAAAAGATGGGAACGGTTGAGTATATTCAACATCACTTAACCAACAATAGCATTGGTGAAGGTTTCTGGACATTAAATCTAGATACCATAGTGGTAAGTGCGTTATTAGGTGCGTTAATCATTTTCGTAGCTGCGCGTTTAGGAAAACAGTTGGAAACAGGAACGCCTGGTGGATTCCAAAACTTTGTAGAATCGATTTTGGACTTTGTTGCGACAAACGTCAGAGACGCATTCCCAGGTCACAACCCACTTATCGCTCCTTTAGCGCTAACAATTTTTATTTGGGTTTGGTTAATGAACTTCATGGATTTAATCCCAGTTGATTTATTACCTTACTTATTCCAGTTAGTAACCGGTGACTCACATGCGTACTTAAAAGTGGTACCAACCACTGATTTGAACACGACATTGGGTATGGCATTTGTTGTCTTCGCACTGATTCTTTACTACAACATCAAAATTAAGGGTGTTTGGGGCTTCACTAAGATGTTCCTATTCCACCCATTTGGTAAGTTCTTCATTCCGTTTAACGTTGTAATGACGTTGATTGAAGAAGTATCAAAACCACTTTCACTTGCATTGCGACTGTTCGGTAACATGTTCGCAGGTGAGCTTGTATTCTTACTGATCGCTTTGATCGGTGGAACTATGGCAGTGGGTGCCGCTGCTTTATTCTGGGCACCTCTACAAATCGTATTAGATTTAGGTTGGTTGATCTTCCACTTATTGGTAATCACCCTTCAAGCCTTCATCTTTATGGTGCTTACAATTGTTTACCTAGGTATGGCTCACGACGAAGGTCACTAAGTCAAATCGAGTAGACGATTAGAAAGGAGTAGGTAACTTGATATTTTTACCAAGTTACCATTAAGGTTTAAGCGCACCTAACTCGAGGTTTCATCAACGTGAGATCAAAGGTAAAAAGCTTTAACAATTTATTTTTTTATTTTTAACTGTAAAACTTTAGGAGAAAGTCGATGGAAGTAACTGCTACTATGATTGCTGATATCTACGCTGCAACTGCTATTGGTGTAGGTGTAATTTTAGCTGCTGCTGGTCTAGGTTCAGCAATTGGTTGGGGTCTTATTTGTTCTAAGACATTAGAAGGGATTGCACGTCAGCCTGAAATGCGTCCTGCATTAATGACTAACATGTTCATCTTCGCTGGTCTGATGGAATCTTTCCCATTCATCATCCTAGCATTCGCTATGTGGTTCTTATTCGCTAACCCATTCGTAGGTGCAATGACAGCGGCTCTTGGCGCTTAATTGAAATTAACCTTAATTATTATAATTAACGAATGGCGAGGTAACCACTGTGAGTATTAACGCAACGCTTCTCATTCAGATGTTAGCATTTGTGCTATTAATCTGGTTTGTGAACAAAGTGCTGTGGGGGCCGCTGTCTAAGCTAATGGAAGAACGTCAGAAGAAAATTTCTGACGGTCTTTCTGCCGCTGAGAAAGGTAAGCATGAGCTTGAGTTAGCTGAACAAAAAGCTAAAGATGTATTGAAAGATGCAAAAGCTCAAGCTCAAAATATACTAAGTCAAGCTGAAAAGCGTGGTTCTGAAATCGTAGATGATGCGAAAGTAAAAGCTAACGAAGAAGCTGACCGTATTAAAGCAGCCGCCCAAGCAGAAATTGAGCAAGAAGTCAGTCGTGCAAGAGAAGATCTTCGTAAAGAAGTTGGTTCGCTTGTTGTTGCAGGTGCAGAACAGATTCTTGGAAAAGAAGTTGATGCAGCCGCACACAATGACATGCTTGAAACCTTAGTTAAATCAATCTAAGGAAACTTCTATGGCAGAATTAATGACAATTGCAAGACCTTACGCACAAGCTGCTTTTGCTACCGCAAAAGAAACGAATCAGCTAGCAGAATGGTCAGAACAAATTGCAAACTTAGCGACCATTACTTCAGATGAAGCAATGCAGGCTATGATTGCAAACCCAGCCTACGCAGCAACGGATATTGTTTCGGTATTTGAAGCTGTGATGGGTGAAAACCTGACTAAAGAAGGTAAAAACCTTCTTACTGTTATGTCTGAAAATAAGAGATTGGCNGCACTACCTATNNTTGCTGAAGCTTTTGAAGAGCTGAANGCAANTGAAGAAAAACGTGTTNGAGCNACTGTTATNTCAGCNCGNGANACTACGGNNGAGCAGAAGAAACAATTAAGTGCTGCTTTAAATGCTAAGTTTGATGCCGAAGTNGANATNACTTATGAAGAAGATCCAAGCCTTATNGCTGGAATTCAGATTAAAGTCGGTGACTGGGCCATTGATGGTTCAGCCGTATCNAAACTTAACAAACTTGGCGCAGCAATCGCCCAATAATGGAGAGGAACAAACATGCAATTGAATGCCTCTGAAATCAGCAACCTAATCAAAGANCGTATTAAAGGTTTTGANGGTNCAGCTGAGTCTGGCAGCGAAGGAACAGTCGTTAGCATCGCTGATGGTATCGCACTTGTTCACGGTGTCTCAGATGTTATGTATGGTGAGATGGTTCAATTCGACGAAAACACTTACGGTATGGCTCTAAANTTAGAGTCAGATTCGGTTGGTGTTGTTGTCCTAGGTGAATATGAGCACATCTCTGAAGGTGACACAGTCAAATGTACTGGTCGCATTTTAGAAGTACCAGTAGGTCCAGANCTTAACGGTCGTGTTGTTGACGCATTAGGTCGTCCAGTCGATGGTAAAGGTCCTGTTGAAACTAAGGTNACTTCACCTATTGAACGTATCGCCCCAGGTGTTATCGACCGTCANTCGGTTGATGAGCCAATGATGACNGGTATTAAGTCTATCGATTCAATGATTCCAGTTGGCCGTGGCCAGCGTGAGCTAATCATCGGTGACCGTCANACTGGTAAGACTGCAATCGCTATCGATGCAATCATTTCTCAGAAAGACACAGGTGTTAAATGTATTTACGTAGCAATGGGGCAAAAAGCTTCTACAGTTGCTAACGTAGCNCGTAAATTAGAAGAATANGGCGCNATGGNTAACACNGTTATCGTTGCAGCNAACGCTTCTGATCCAGCAGCTCTACAGTACCTAGCGGCTTTCGCTGGTTGTGCTATGGGTGAATACTACCGTGACCGTGGTGAAGACGCGTTGATCATCTATGATGATTTAACTAAGCAAGCCCAGTCATACCGTCAGATTTCATTACTACTTCGTCGTCCACCAGGTCGTGAAGCATTTCCTGGTGACATCTTCTATCTACATTCACGTTTACTTGAGCGTGCTGCTCGTGTATCTGCGGATTATGTTGAGAAGTTCACTAACGGTGAAGTAAAAGGTAAGACCGGTTCTTTAACTGCGCTTCCTATTATCGAAACTCAAGCTGGTGACGTATCTGCTTTCGTACCAACTAACGTAATTTCGATTACAGATGGTCAGATCTTCCTTGAAACAGGTTTATTCTCTCAAGGTATCCGTCCTGCTGTAAATGCTGGTTTATCTGTATCACGTGTTGGTGGTGCTGCTCAGACTAAAGCAATCAAGAAATTAGGTGGTGGTATCCGTCTAGACTTAGCACAGTACCGTGAATTAGCGGCCTTTGCTCAGTTTGCTTCGGATCTTGACGCTGCAACTAAAGCTCAGTTAGAACGTGGTAAACGCGTTACTGAACTTATGAAGCAGAAGCAATACTCTCCGCTAACTATCGCAGAGATGGCTATCTCTTTGTATGCTGCTAATGAAGGCTACTTAGATGATGTAGATGTTGATAAGTTATTAAACTTTGAAGCGGCTCTACATGCTCACATGAATTCTGCAAATGCTGACTTAGCTGCCCAAATCAATGAGAAGGGTGACTGGAATGGCGATATCATCGAAGCTGTTAAAGCTTGTGTTGAGTCATTCAAGGCTAACGGCGTTTACTAATCAAGGAGTAGGCCATGGCAGGCGGTAGTAAAGAAATACGAGCCAAAATTGGTTCCGTAACAAATACCAAAAAAATCACTAAAGCCATGGAGATGGTGGCGGCGTCTAAAATGCGTAAGGCTCA
>JGI997J19993_1000387_pt1 | contig 13320 bp, 13 predicted proteins | sample Etolagbewater25m_FD_19993 | JGI IMG/M metagenome (IMG submission 19993)
CCCTACAATGAAACCCTGTTATTTGACACCCCTTCTGAAACCAAGTGGGAAGTGGCTTTAGGCACGCTCGGCATTTCACCTGAGTTTTTATCATTAGAGGCGGGTCATGCTTAATATGCCTAACACGTTGTCGGGTGTGGTGATTGGCTTTGACTTTGGTTTAAAGCGTATTGGTGTGGCCATTGGGCAAACCATAACCCAAACCGCCGCTCCCGAAACCATTATCAACAGTAAAGATGGCAAACCTGACTGGGAGCACATTACACGCCTATTTGAAATGTGGAAACCCGTGGCGATTGTGGTTGGTTTGCCCATGCGAATGGATGGCACTGAACAAGCACTGACGCAACCTGCACGTAAATTTGGCCAGCGCCTTAGCGGACGCTATCAACGCCCTGTGTTTTACATAGAGGAACAGTTGAGTTCCATAGAAGCAGAAAATAGACAACTTAAACAGCAACATATTGACGACCACGCAGCGCAAATAATTTTAGAAAACTGGTTACAAGCAAATTGTGAGTAGCGCTTTCTTAGCTTACGCAGTTACGCTTCAAAAAATAACACTAAACCGTGACAAACCAACATTAACGGAACCCAAATGACCGACCTGATGACTGAATTAAATATTGATGTAGAAGCGCTTATGCAAAACATCTGCGAACAGTTACAAAAGCGTGACGTCCTGCAACAAGACCCTAAAATGATTGGCATCCTAAAAGGCGGTGCTTGGGTTGCCCAAAAATTGCATGAGCAACTGAAAATTGAAGCCCCCTTAGGCGAGTTGGACATCAGTTTTTATCGCGATGACTTCTCAAAAATAGGCCTAAATCCAACCGTTCAACCCTCAACCATTCCTTGGGAAATCGAAGATCAGCACATTATTTTAGTCGATGATGTGCTGTATACCGGTCGAACCGTGCGCGCCGCTTTAAATGAAATATTTGATTTTGGACGCCCCGCTTCCGTAACCTTAGTTACCCTACTCGACCGCAAAGGTTGCCGAGAACTGCCGTTTCATGTTGATGTCACCGGAATGGAAATTGAGTGTAACAGAACCATACACGTTTCTGGCCCCGACCCGTTAAAGGTCTCTTTAGTTGATAACAGCAAGGAGCAAGAAGCATGAGTCGATTCTCTACCCCCAACCCACAGTTAAATGAACTGGGTAAAATCAAACATTTCCTTACTTTAGAAGGCTTAAAGCAGCATCACTTAGTCGAGATTCTCGATACGGCCGAATCGTTTATAAACCCTAAAACAGATGAGATAAAAAAGGTGCCGATTCTGCGTGGTAAAACCATTATGAATCTGTTTTTTGAACCAAGCACGCGAACTCGCACCACCTTTGAAATTGCTGAAAACCGACTCTCAGCGGACGTCGCCAGTTTAGACATTGCAACCTCAGCGACCAAAAAAGGGGAGTCGCTGTTAGATACCTTATGGAACCTACAGGCCATGCAAGCGGATATGTTTGTTATTCGTCATGCCGAAAGTGGGGCCGCGCACTTTTTTGCGCAACACGTCGCACCGCACGTACACGTTCTTAACGCAGGGGATGGTCAACACGCTCACCCAACTCAAGCCATGCTCGACATGTTCACCATTCGCAAACACAAAGGCGATGTGTTCGACCTTAAAGTGGCCATTGTGGGTGATGTGCTGCACTCGCGAGTGGTGCGCTCACAGATTCAAGCACTGAGCATTTTAGAGGCCCGCGAAATTCGTGTTATCGGCCCCAAAACCCTAATGCCAACGCACCCAGAAGCGATGGGCGTACACTATTATGACAACATTGAAGAAGGCTTGAATGACGTAGACGTAATTATTATGGTGCGTCTGCAAAATGAACGCATGAAAAGTGCGTTGATTCCCAGTGAAAAAGAGTTTTTTAAATTGTACGGCTTAACCGAAAAACGCTTAGCCTTAGCCAAACCAGACGCCATTGTCATGCACCCTGGCCCCATAAACCGCGGTGTTGAAATCGATTCAGCGGTGGCCGATGGCCCACAATCGGTTATCTTACAGCAGGTCACTTATGGTATTGCGGTGCGCATGGCGGTTATGGCGATTATTATGAGCAACTCAGCGCAACTGGCGCAACACCAATCTGAGCAGGCCTCATTAGAGTTAGAAGAATTGGCAGCACTCAACCCAACCTCCGAAAACCCAACTGTGGAGAAAGCATAATGCGTTTAGCGGTGAATAATGCTCGCGTGATTGATCCGAGTCAAAATTTAGACGAAATCACTAACCTCTATATTTCGCGCGGACGCATCGTTGGCATTGGTCAACAAGCGCCCGAAGGTTTTACGGCCAATCAAGAAATTGACGCCACCAATAAATGGGTGCTTCCCGGTTTGGTTGACCTTCAAGCTCGTTTAGGCGAACCCGGTAATAACTTTGCGGGCAGCATTGAATCTGAAACCCGCGCCGCGGTTGCCGGTGGCATTACCAGCCTTTGCTGTCCACCGGACACCTCCCCGGTAAATGATTCACAAGCGGTTACTGAGCTGATTCAGCGCCGCGCACGTCAAGCGGCCACCGCCTTTGTTATGCCGATTGGGGCTTTAACGCAAGGCCTTGAAGGGCAGCGCCTAAGTGGAATGTACTCTTTAAAACAAGCGGGATGCGTGGCGTTAAGCCAAGCCAATCAACCCATTCAAAACGCCATGAATATGAAAAATGCCCTTGAGTATGCCGTTGGGCAAGATTTAGTGGTGATGTTACGTTGTGAAGATCAACAACTTAAAAACAATGGTGTCGCACACAGCGGCCCAGTCAGTTCGCGTTTAGGCTTAGTTGCAAATCCGGTTTCGTCAGAAACCACAGCGCTTGCCCGCGATTTGATTTTAGTGGAAGAGGCCGGTATTCGTGCCCACTTCTCACAACTGTCTTGTGCCCGCTCTATTGAGATGATTGCTGAGGCTAAAAAACGCGGTCTGCCAGTGACCTGCGATGTGGCGATTCACCAATTTCACCTTTCGGAAATGGACCTGCTTGGCTTTAATAGTCTGTTTAATGTTTCCCCACCATTACGCAGCATGCAAGATAAAAACGCCCTGCAAACGGGCTTAAAAATGGGCACAATTGATGCCGTTGTCAGCGATCACACACCGCTTGAAAAAGACGATAAATTGTTGCCGTTTGGTGAAAGCAAACCCGGCATTAGCGGTTTAGAAACCCTACTTCCGTTATTACTCAAACTGGTCAATGAATACGATTTAGATTTAATGACTGCGGTGCGCAGTGTGACTCAAGGACCGGCTGAGATTCTAGGGCTGAACATTGGCAATTTAGATGTGGGTAATACGGCAGACTTTAGCATTATTGACCCCAACGCCACTTGGACACTGGAAAGCGAAACCATGATCAGTGAAGGTAAAAACTCGCCGTTTATTGGTTGGGAGTTTACCGGTCTGGTTGAGCAAACCTACTTCCAAGGTCGTCCTGTCTATCGCAATAACCAAATTTAATATGTCGGCTTCAACCAGTATCCAACTCAATCAACTTACTCAAACCGTTCAAAGTGGCGGTTACTGGTTGATAAGCGGTGTACTCAGTAAACCGCTGGATGCGGTCTATGCGTTTTACACATTGGATTATTTAGAACAAAAAGTTGAAAATCAGCAGGCCTGCCCTGATTCTCAAGACCCCGCAATTCATCTGAGCTTGTTCGACTACCAGCCCACCACTCTCAAACTGCTTTCTCACGAACCGCTGAGTGAGGCAACGATTCAATCAGGCAAGGTTGTTATACAGGCTCAAAAACAGTCGGCGCTGGACTTCTCAACAGAGAAAACGACTCTCTTAATGGCCAGTGATTTGGGAATTGGTCCACTTTTTTACGTCGCCAAACAAATTAAAAATAACGGGCTCAAACACCTTGCGCTGTTGCACGCTACCCAAGGATTTCCGTTTGCCGTTAAACCTGCACAAATCCTGTTACAAGACTTTCCTTTTGAAGCGATTGGTGGCTGTTCGTTATTAGAAGATTGGAAAATTGCCAATCGACTAGCCAGCGAATTAGGCTTAGCCGGTTGCTTAGATGGCTCCATCACCGAGCTACTCACACCTTGGCTTGAAGCAGAAAATCAACGCCAAGCAGAGACTCCACTTAACTGGAACCTGTTGAGTTTTGCCGTCAAGGTACCGGATTCAGACATGCAAAGTTTACTCGTGCATTACCCTTGGATAGAGTATCAAGCGTTCGCAGTAAGCACCTAAGACAAAAACTAAAGCTTCATCTCTTAATATTTATTTAGATTCACTTAACCGGGTAAGACTATTCATAAACACAAAAAAAGCCCCTATACACTTATTTATAGAAGCTTTCTTGTTCAAATCTCAGCCATTAAAAACAGCTAAAACAAATATTAAGGAAATTATTCCAAACGTGCCACAGTCGACGCGTGCTTAGCAATGTTTTCTGCCAGTGCCTCTACTTGTGCAACCGCTTCTAGCAACGCATTGGCTTCAGATGAGCCAATAGCGGCCTCCACTAACATCTCAAGTTCATTAAAGTGATCCGTACCAATTGATTCAATCTGTTCATCGGTTAACATCTCTTTAAAACGCGTTACCACTTTTGCCGCATGTTTCTCTATTTGCATGGTCATTTTACAACCTCCCTATTCAACTTATTCTGTCATTTAAACCAACATGATTTTGGGTTTTGAGCCATTCATAACGGGCTTAATCGTATTGAAAAATATCTTCGCCGGCACTCACAATTAACGGATCAGGCGACCCCACGACGTCAATATCTTTATCTTCATACGGAATTTGATTCAAGATATAACGCATTGCTTCAATACGGGCACGTTTTTTATCATTTGATTTGACTACGGTCCAAGGCGCTTGGGTGGTGTTGGTGTAGAAGAACATGTCCTCTTTCGCTTTGGTGTAATCTTCCCAGCGATCCAAGGAAGCTAAATCCATCGGACTCAATTTCCACTGTTTTAACGGATCGTGCTTACGCGCATTAAAACGACGCAGTTGCTCTTTACGACCGACCGAAAACCAAAACTTAATCAAACGCACACCATTTGCGGTAATCATGCGTTCAAACTCAGGCGCTTGGTGCATAAACTCGGTGTATTCTGTGGGAGTACAGAACCCCATGACACGCTCAACCCCAGAACGGTTGTACCATGAACGGTCAAATAAGACGATCTCACCCGCGGTTGGCAAGTTCTGAATATAACGTTGAAAATACCATTGACCTTTCTCAATCTCGCTCGGTTTATCCAATGCCACAACACGTGCTCCACGGGGATTCAAGTGTTCCATAATGCGTTTGATGGTCCCACCTTTACCTGCTGCATCACGACCTTCAAACACCATCACAATTCGCTCATCATTATCTTTTACCCATTTTTGCAACTTCAAAAATTCAATTTGCAAAGAGCGCTTAATCACTTCGTATTCAGAACGCGGCATCTTCTCTGTATAGGGATAATTTCCTTCGCTTGATTTAACTTTCTTCATGTAAACCCTCCGTATTGGCTACTGCTTAATAACCTGTTTAAACCTTCTATAAAATAAGTATACGCTTATGGGTACGTCACGAATGCTTAGCTTTATTCAAATTACTTATTGCTTTGTAAAGCTCATTAACTGACCTTAACAGAGCAATCAGTTGACCAAAACCAGACGGCTGTTTAAACGTATAATAACCAGCAAACTCATTCAAAATAAGGTCCTTCTTTCATGCCAAGCGAATTACTTAAACGCTATCAATCTGTGCAGAAACGCATTGAAACGGCTTGTGCAAAAGCGAATCGCCCACTGGATTCTGTAGCATTGTTAGCCGTCAGCAAAACCAAACCGGTTGCCGACGTGACCGAGCTTGCTCAACAAGGTCAAAAAGCATTTGGTGAAAACTATGTACAAGAGGCATTAGAGAAAATTGCCATTCTCCCTGAACTGGAGTGGCACTTTATCGGCCCGATTCAATCCAATAAAACCAAACCCATTGCCGAAAATTTTGCTTGGGTACACAGTGTGGATCGCTTAAAAATTGCCCAACGTTTAAGTGCGCAACGCCCTGAAAACTTACCGCCGTTAAACATTCTGTTAGAGGTCAATATTAGCAACGAAGCCAATAAAGCCGGTTTTTCAGAAGAAGAAGTATTAGATATGGCGGAAGAAATTGCCCAACTGCCGCGTTTAAAACTCAGAGGTTTAATGGCCATTCCCATCGCAGAAACCGATTACGAAAAGCAACGGCAGCCGTTTGCCAAAATGCAGTTGCTGCTAACAAAACTGCAACACAACCTGCCGGATTGTCAGCTTGATACGCTTTCAATGGGTATGTCGGGGGATTTGCAGGCCGCGATTGAGGAAGGCGCAACCATGGTAAGAATTGGAACCGATATTTTTGGCGCTCGAAATTACGCTAAATAAACACTTTATACAAAGTTAGCAGGCCTGCCAAAACAGAATCAAAGCAAAACATTGATTTCTAAACTGTCTTTCAATACAGTGTATTTTAGCCATAAAAAAAGCCAGATGAATCAAAACTCATCTGGCTTGCTCTCCTTTTTGAAGCGTTTATTGACTTCGGATCTAAAGTCCTTCCATCAATAACAGCAAGGGTAACTTGGTGTTAAGGCAATCAAGCATTAACGTTACCTCTCTATTAAACTGTAACGGCCACGTTTGGATTTTCTGAAGGATTAGTAGACGCTTCTTTATTAGTTTCGACAGCTGAGGCTGACAGCACATCCGCTTCAGTTTTGGCCTCTGTGCCTTCAGCAACAGACTCACGATTAGCTTGAGCCATTGCTAATAACGTATCGTGAAATGTTTTCACTCGTTCCAACCAGCCAATAGGTTGGGCGGTTGACTCTGTAAGGGGAGGTTGTTCACTGGGGTTTTCTGAAGCTTGCACACCAGACTGAGCCGCTGACTGACTTGGCTGTTCAACAGTTTGAGATTGCGGAAAACGGTCGTCCATAACGCTGGCCATTAATCGGTCCATCATCTCTCTTGCCTGCTGAAATTGCTCATCCAAACGCTCAATGGTGGCCTGCCACTGTTGTAAATAAGGCGGTAAATCGGCCACATCGGCCACATCGGCGTCAGTTTGCTGTGTAGTTTCTTCCATATCATTTTGCACTTGCTGGTACTGTGCCATCGCCTCTTGTTTATAGCGCGTCACTTCCACCGACGATTGTGTCAAATTCAAACTCATGTTTTGCAACTGGCTGTAATCAATATTTAAGTCCATCGCTTTTTGCAACGCCGCTTCCATATCGCCTTCATAGAAGGTATTGGCTAAACTATCCACTTGTTCAAAGACATTAAATACCGCCGCCAATTCGTCTTCGTTTAAATCGCCTTCCACTGAAAATGCAAAACGTTCTTCAAACGCAGTCATCTCCATCGCTTCGCGACTTTCAAAATAACGCACACCTTGTGGGCCTTGTTCACCCTGCTGTTGCTCTTTGTAAGATTGGTATTCGGCGTACATTTGACGGAAGTCTAAAGTGACTTTATCGCCTTCTTGCGTGGTCAATTGCAAACTCATGGTTTCGCTGTATTGGTAAGCCCGCTCAATTTGTTGCGAACGTGAGGCCATCACTCGACCTTGTTCAGAAGTCGATACATCGTCTTTTTGCGGCGATTTAGCCGCAGACTGCGCTTGCATATCGGCCGCTTGTTTGGCCTGTAATAGCGAACTTAAATCGTTCTTCTTATTGCTTGAAGCGTCTTTTGACGTGGTTTCCCATAAACGATTCATTGCGGGATTGACTGTATTTTCCATGTTACTGTCCTCAAAATATCAACCGCATCTTCGCTTAAACTTTGTAAAAAATCACCCAAAAGGGTTATTTACATGCAGTTAAAATATATTTACTTTAATTGGTGTATTTACGTTAACGACCTTTAAACACAAAACTTTAGTGTTTACTTGTACTTAAACAACAGACCACCTACCTTAGACTCACTCGAAACTGCGGTCAAAAAAATCTGATGGTTGATACTAAAAGACACCCATAATTTTTCCCATCTCCCTAGAACCGGAGGCTTGAATGCCAAGCATTACTTTAAGAACTATTACGATTGTTAGTTTTATGCTGACAATGCTATTACTATCAGGGTGCGGCGATGGCGGAAGCAGTTCGTCGGATGATTCAACCGAAACACCCTCACTTTCGATCGCCAACACACAAGCGATAGATAGTTTAAATCTGGTAGAGGTAACCGTATCACTGTCTGAATCAAGCGAACGCATTGTAATGGTTCAATATACAACCGAAGATGGGTCCGCTATCGCAGGCATTGACTATATAGCCCAAACCGGAACGCTTGAATTTGCCGTCGGTGAGACGACTCAAGTCATCCCCATTACGTTGGTTGATGGACGAGACACCAGCACCACTAAAACATTTTTAGTGACCCTATCCGCAGCAAGTAATGCCACCGTTAGCGATGCACAAGCCGAAATAAGTTTGCTTGATAGTGAGCACAGTGCCATGTTTAACAACCCCGCTTACTCTGCAAATTGGGGGACTAGAGGAGTGTTTACCCAAGCGAATACCTGCGCAAATTGCCATACAGGAACCGCTACGGTAATGAACCACAATTTAAAAGATGTGAGCCCGGTCACCGAATGGAAACACTCAACTATGGCGCACGCCTTAAACGACCCCTATTTTACCGCCGTCGTTGAAGAGGAGACACACGCTTTTCCCGATAAAAAAGTGTTTATTGAAGACTCATGTTTGAGTTGCCATTCCCCCATGGCTTACACCCATGCACACCAAAACATTGCACTCTTAACACCGGACCCAACAGGCCTGCTTAGTGATGGAGGATATACATTAGAAAATGCCATGGTAGACCCGCACGCACGTGAAGGGGTGGCCTGTACGGCTTGTCACCAAATTCAAGATGAGAACCTTGGGCAACTCGAAAGTATGAGCGGTCACTTTAAAATCAAGTCTGAAGAAGACAATAACGGCGTTGATGCTACCATTTTTGGACCCTTTGCCAGCCCCATTACCAATGCCATGCAAAACCAAACACAATACACGCCTGAATATGCCGCGCACATCAGTACCTCTGCAATGTGTGCGACCTGCCACAACCTTTACACGCCCACACTTGATTTGGCGGGCAACCCGGTGATGATTGGCGATAAAGTGGCCCAGTTCCCTGAGCAAACCCCATATTGGGAGTGGTTAAACAGTCGTTACCCTACCGATGGTAAAAACTGCCAGACCTGTCACATGGCAGAACCTGAAGCGGGCTTCAAGTCGGCCATTACCACAAAACCGGATAATGCACCGCTTAGACCAAGTGCCTCGGATACGTCGGTTTTTTCTGCCCACGAAATGGTGGGCGGAAACACCTATTTATTAACGCTCTTAAAAACCTATATGCAAGAGCTAGGCATTGCGGATAAAACCACGGAGCAAGGGTTTGATACCAAAATTGAACAGACACAAACACTCTTACAAAGTGCGGCAAACTTAAACGTTGGCACCACAAGCATAACCGACAATACGCTCACCATTCCACTGACCATTACCAACCAAGCTGGCCATAAATTGCCAACCAGTTACCCATCACGTCGTATGTGGGTGCACTTTACGGTCACGGACAATAACAGTCATGTTATTTTTGAATCGGGCGCGGTAGATGCCAACGGCCGACTTGCAAAAGATGCCGACTTTACCTCTGATAAATGCTTATCCATGACCAAAGAGGACAGCTTTGACTCGATTGCCGATGGTTGCTATGAACCGCATCACAATATCATTACCAACCCAGAACAAGTGGCCATTTATGAAGGCGTTTTGGGCGATGTGAATCAAGACATCACGCACGTGTTATTAAATGCCCGTCAATATTTAAAAGACAATCGCATTCCACCTCAAGGCTGGACATTAGCAAATCAGCACCCTAATCCAGTAGACGTTGAGATTAAAGATGACGGAATTGTCGGTCGGGCGGTGACCGATGCTAATTTTGCGACCGGCGCAGATATCCCTGCCGGTTCTGATGGAACCGATACCTTAACGTATCAAGTTGATATTACAGGCGGCACCGCGCCTTATACGATTCAAGCGGAACTGCTCTATCAGACCATCAAACCCAGCTTTGTCTATGCAATGCATGCGGATGACCCAGAACACGGTATTGAAGGCGATAGTTATGTTCGTCGATTTAAATTCATGTACGAAGAAACCCCTCCCGTGGTTGAAACCCTTGCCACCACCAGCGCGACACACTAAACCACAAACGCCTTTAAACCAACTCGCACCGCTTTTTAGCGGTGTGTTTGTTTTGAGCATTTAAAACTGAGCAGGCCTGCTCACTTTTAAAAGCCGATTCAAGTGCTATTTTTTGCCTATGAATCCTTTATAATAACCAAATTCTAATTTGTTAAAGTGAAACTGTCTGATATGAATGCGACTCTTTGTTTTATTGGCGCTGGCAATATGGCCAAAAGTTTAATGGGCGGACTGATTGCCAGCGGTTACCCAAAAGAACACATCATGGCAACGGATCCCACCGAAGCACAGCGAAATCAAGTCACCGAAACCTTTGGTATTGAGTGCTTAGCCGATAACAATGACGCCATCCAACGAGCCGACATTGTTATCCTGGCGGTAAAACCGCAAATATTGCAAACCGTCTGTAAAAGTATTCAAACCAGCGTGCAAAACAAAAACCCATTGATTATCTCGGTCGCGGCCGGCATTCGTTCCAGTGACATTAACCGCTGGTTAGGCGGCAGTCAGGCCATTGTGCGCACCATGCCAAACACGCCCGCTTTAATTCAAAGTGGTGCAACAGGCTTGTATGCTAATGCGATTGTCAGTCCCGAGCAAAAGGAGCAAGCCGAACACATTATGCGTGCCGCTGGCCTGACCATTTGGGTTGATGAAGAACAAAAAATTGATGCCGTGACCGCCCTTTCGGGCAGTGGTCCTGCGTATTACTTTTTGTTTATGGAAGCGATGGAAAACGCCGCTCAAGAACTGGGTTTAGACGCAAAAACTGCGCACCTGCTAACCATGCAAACTGCGTTTGGTGCCGCTAAAATGGTCTTAGAAAGCCGAGACGATTGCGCCACCTTAAGAAAAAATGTCACCTCGCCAAACGGCACCACCGAACAAGCAATTAATACCTTTGAAGCCGAAGGCTTACGTGAAACGGTTGCCAAAGCAATGCAAGCAGCGAACCGCCGTGCTCAAGAATTAGCCAATGAACTAGGAGACGACGCTTAATGGAAACACTTACTTCACCCGTTGGACAAGGCGGTCTTTTCCTAATCCAGTTTGTGGTTGGCATGGTAATTTTCACCTTAATGTTGCGTTTTCTATTGCGCGCCACCTCCGCCGACTGGCGCAATCCGATCGTACAATTTATAGCCAAAGTCACCAATCCATTGTGCGCCCCCGCCAATAAACTGGTTGGCACACGTGGCCGTTGGGACTGGGCGGCGATTATTACCGCCTTAGTTATTCAAGCAATATTTGTTTACAGCATCGGTCTGCTCACCGGACGTGATTTTGGTGCCGCTATTATTATCATTGCCTCAGTCACCGAAATCATGAATCAGCTGCTAGACATGATGTTCTGGCTAATTGTTATTCAAGTCATTATGAGCTGGGTATCGCCAGGGTATAACCCAAACACGGAAATATTTATCCAAATGACCCGCCCTATTTTAGCACCGTTTCAAAAAATGATACCTCCCATGGGTGGTTTTGATTTGTCACCAATCGCTGCGATTGTCGCAATTAAACTCTTTCAAATCGTGGTGGTGGGCAGTATCGCTCAACTTGCCCAAGGCATGATTGGCTAGGAAAACAGTAACTATGAGCGAATCACATACCACCACGCCACAATTTCTAAAAGTCACTACACCTCTGCAGATGGTTAGCGGTGCAACCCTGCCTGAATATGAACTGATTTATGAGACCTACGGCGAGCTTAATGCCAATGCCTCTAATGCCATATTGGTATGCCACGCTTTAAGTGGTGACCATCATGTAGCCGGCATAGATAAAGACGGCAAACCCGGTTGGTGGGACGGTTATATTGGCCCAGGCAAACCGATTGATACCGACCATTTTTTTGTGGTCTGTTCAAACAATCTTGGCGGTTGTCGAGGCAGTACTGGGCCCACCAGTATCAATCCAGAAACCGGCAAAATATATGGCCCAGACTTTCCAATGGTGACGTGTAAAGACTGGGTCAACAGTCAGAACGAACTGCGCAAATATTTGGGCGTTGACCAATGGGCGGCGCTATTAGGTGGCTCTATGGGGGGTATGCAAGTTTTACAGTGGGCGATTGATTACCCGGATAAATTACGTCATGCCTTAGTGATTGCAGCGGCTCCAAAACTGTCGGCACAAAACATCGCCTTTAACGAAGTTGCTCGTCAAGCGATTATGTCAGACCCTGAGTTTTACGATGGCCGTTACATTGAAAACGGCACAACCCCTAAACAAGGGTTAGCATTAGCTAGAATGCTTGGGCATTTAACCTATCTATCGGATGATATGATGGGCTCCAAATTTGGTCGTGAGCTGCGTGAAGACAAATTGCAATACAACTACGGTGTCGAGTTTCAGGTAGAGAGTTATCTGCGCTATCAAGGTAAAAAGTTTGCCACTAAACAAAACTTTGATGCCAACACTTACTTGCTCATGACCAAAGCGCTGGACTACTTTGATCCAGCACTCGAATTTGACCATAACCTTTCTAAAACCCTGTCTAAAGCAACCGCGCAGTTTTTGGTGGTGTCCTTTACATCCGATTGGCGTTTTTCACCAGAGCGCTCGCACGAAATCGTCAAGGCATTATTAGATAACGATGCTGACGTGAGTTATGCCGAAATCGAATCTCAGCATGGCCACGATGCCTTTTTATTGCCAAACGATCATTACGAAGGGGTCTTCCGTGCCTATGTACAACGCATTAAAGCGGAAATTGACGACATAAACGGAGCGCAAAAATGAGTTCAATTTCACCCGAATTTAAACTGATTTCTGACTGGATTAAACCCAATACCCGCGTGCTTGATTTGGGCTGCGGAGATGCCAAATTGCTGAAACATCTGATTGATACCCACCAAGTCAATGGCTATGGTATGGAAATCGATTCGAGTAAAAACATTGAAGCCATGAAGCAAGGCATCAATGTGATTCAAAGTAACTTAAATAACCATGACATCTGTCACTACTTTGATGAAAACTCGTTTGATTATGTCATTATGACGCAAGCGTTGCAGGTAGTCAGTCGCCCAGATGAACTGCTTGACGATATGTTAACCGTGGGCAAGCAGAGCATTAT
>JGI997J19993_1000389_pt1 | contig 13265 bp, 23 predicted proteins | sample Etolagbewater25m_FD_19993 | JGI IMG/M metagenome (IMG submission 19993)
CTAAATATATTTGCAGATAATGTTTCTAGTTTTTCATTTTTTTCAGAGATAGCAACTATTGTCATAGACTGGTTTAAAAGTTGACTTTTGCAAACATTTTTTTTACAACTATGGTAAAACTCCCCATAGGTAAAAAATCCACTAATAGGTGCCAACTCCCTAAGTGGTAACAACTCAAGATTGATATCATTTTGTAAAAGTGCACGTCTAGCCATACATGAATAGATAAAAATAGACTCAACAGGATATTCAAGTATACTTTTTACACTACCTAAACCTTTATTTATAATCATCTGAACATCACCATGACCAAATTGCACCACCGCACCTTCAGGTATATTTCCTGCAAAACTCAAACTTCCATCATCATGTTTACTAAGAACTGCACGAGCTATATTTACACCATTTTTCTTTATTACTAATGGAAACTCTATACCAATAGCAGGCAGTAATCGACCAATATCATCACCCAAATAAAATTTATAAAAATCTATAGCTGTTCTGTTGCCAATTTTATATACTCTATTTTTATCTGATTTTGTAACTATATGCTTTTTCCCAACAGTTTCCCAGTTAAAACTATAATCTGTATAAACATTTAAATTTTCATTATAAAAAGCAACTGCTACTGCACCTTTTTCATATATCGTATCGTTTGTAAAAACATAAGTTTTTATAAATCTTCCATTATCTCCAGCCATACCACCTGAAACTATCAACTCTTCATTAACTGAAGAGATACCATCAAGATACTCCTCTCCATTCATATTTAAACCATCAGTAAAAGAGATAAGAAGTTTCAATCTATCACTTTTAAAATCACTTAACTTTTCAATTAAATTTTTACCAGTATCAAAACTACTTATTTCAAAAGGGGTTGATACAACTTCAAGTGCTGTTACTTTAAATGTAGAAAATGATATTACTGTTGAGTTAAAAAGTGAGCCGCTATTTGATATCTCCCCACATGTAGAACTACCAATAATTTTAGCATGTGGAATTAGAGCTAATATAGTTTTACGTAAACTCTTTATAAAACTCAAATCTATACTTTCGGTAAATATTTGAACTAAAACATTTTCACTTTTTTCAATAAAGTCATGTTTTATAAAAAGTTCTAGTTGGTGATCTGTAGTAAATTGCGTAGTATATGTTTTCATCTTATCCCTCAATATCAAAAAAGTATCATCTTTGTAAATATTTTAATGAAATATAGCTTAACAATATGTAAATAAAATGTAAACTTTTAAAATTTAGTAAGAAAAAAAGATATTTGTAACAGAAATGTAGCAAATAATAGAGTGATGTAAACTTACATACTCTATTTATTTAACTATTTATAACGGTGAGTTATTCTACCTTTGTCAAGTGAATATGGAGTGATCTCTACTCTTACTGTATCACCTAATAAAATTTTTATATAATGCATTCTCATTTTTCCTGAGATATGACACAATACAACATGACCATTATCAAGTTGCACTCTAAACGTAGCATTTGGTAAAACCTCTATAACTTTACCATCAACAACTATAACATCATCTTTAGCCATTATGTTTCCTTTTAATTATCTTTAACTTGCGTTAAAATTTCAGCTTTACCATTTACTATTGCAACTTGATGCTCATAGTGACTTGTGCGTAAACCATCAACACTTCTTACAGACCATTTATCATTTTGATCAACAACAGGTTCTTCCTCTTTTTGACAGATCATAGGTTCTATACAAAAAATCATCCCATTTTTAATCTTAGGACCTTGTTTTGGATTTGGAGAGTCCAAATAGTTTGGAACTTCAGGGTCACAATGTGGTTCTCTTCCAATTCCATGACCACAAAACTTTACTAATGGTACAAATCCTCTATCAAGTATAAAATTCTCTAAGGCAAAACTTAACTCTTTAAATCTCATACCCTGTTTTATAATATCAACAGCATAATATAAAGCATCTTTACTACAATCAATAAGCTCTTGATCTTTTTTTGATATAGCACCTATTGGCATAGTAATTGCAGCATCTCCATACCATCCATCAATCTCACTACCAATATCAAGACCTAAGATATCTCCATCTTTTAAAACTGTATCATCTGGAACACCATGTATTATAACTTCATTTAGTGAAGTACATACAGCATTAGGGAAACCATACAAACCTTTAAATGCAGGACGAGCACCTAAAGATCTTAAGTATTTTTCACCCATAGCATCAACCTCTAATAAGGTCATACCAGCTTTAACATTTTCTTGAAGGTAATTTAGGGTTTTCGCAACAGCAAGACCGCTGTTACGAAGTTTTTGAATATCTGTAGCTTTTCTTAAAGGGATAGCCATCTCTTATAGACCAACAGCACTTAAAGTATTGTATTTATTACTATATTGTTGTGCTTCAATTTTTCTCATTGTATCAATAGCAACTTGAACAACAATCAAAACAGCTGTTCCACCAAAGAAAAATGGTACACCCATAGCTTTAACTATAAGCCATGGTACAGTTGCAACAAGTCCTAAATATATAGAACCCCAAAAAGTAAGTCTACTTGCAGTTTCATTTAAAAACTCTGATGTACTTCCCCCTGGACGAACCCCTGGTATAAATCCACCTTGTTTTTTTAAGTTTTCTGATATATCTTTTGCATTAAAAGTGATCGATGCATAAAAATATGCAAAAAACACTACAAAAAGAAATGTCATCAAGTTAAATGTATAGCTATTTGGATTTAGATAATCTGAAATTGCTATTAGTGTTTCATTTTGTGTACCTTGTAAAATAGTAGCAGGGAACATCAAAATAGCACTAGCAAAGATAACTGGAATAACACCACTTAGGTTTACCTTAATTGGTATATAGTTCATAATTCGTTTGTCTTGATTTTGCATCATAACTTTTCTACTATATGAAACAGGAACTCTTCTTTCACCCAATTCAACATAGATAATAGCACCAACTGTTGCTAATATAACAACAAGTATAGCAATAACAGTTAAGAAACTCATCTGTCCATTATTTACTAGATCAATTGTACCGCCAATTGCACTTGGTATTGCAGAAACTATACCAGCAAAGATAATAAGTGAGATACCATTTCCTATACCTTTTTGAGTTATCTGTTCACCAATCCACATAAGCATCATAGTACCAGCAACCATAGATATAGTTGCAACTGCTATAAATGTGTCTATTTCAATCATAATTGCACTTTGACCAGTTGATCCTGTTAAAGAGTTAAGACCCATAGAGACACCAATTGCTTGAATAAGAGTTATTACAATAGTAGCATATCTGATAATTTGCATATACTTTTGCATACCATCTCTCTCTTTTTTCATTTTTCCAAGAGCTGGAAAAGTAGCAGCAAGTAGCTCCATAATAATTGAAGCAGTAATATATGGCATGATTCCAAGTGAAATAATTGAAAGTCGTTCAACAGCATTACCACTGAACATATTAACAAGCCCTAAAGCATTATTTGAATTTGTATCGAAGAACTCTTTTACAACAGTTAAGTCTACACCAGGCACTGGCACATAAGCCAGAACCCTATATAGTAAAATAAAACCTAATGTAATTAAAATTTTATTTAATAAGTCTTTATTCATGGTAACTATTTACCAGTTATTGTTACATTTTCATCTTTTATTTTAGATGCCATCTCTTTTGCAGTTGAACCAATAAGTTTAACTTTAGATACATCTTTAGATAATTTGTAAACAGATCTGATCGATTCCATAGTGATCTCATCTAAGTTAGCAACTTTAGTTACTTTATCAACATTGATAGAGTAAGGTTTCACAACTCTTGAGAAAAATCCAATTTTTGGAACCCTTTTTTGAAGTGGCATCTGTCCACCTTCAAATCCTCTTTTGATTTTATAACCAGATCTTGATTTTTGACCTTTGTTACCTTTACCAGCAGTTTTACCAGTACCAGAACCTTGACCTCGACCTAGTCTTTTTCTGTTTTTTGTGCTACCACATGCAGGTTTTAAATCTTGTAATATTGACATATCTTATCCTTTAATCTTTGCAAGTGCTTCAACTGTAGCTTGAACTAAGTTATTTGGGTTGTTTGAACCTAATGACTTAGCAATAATATCAGTTACCCCAGCAAGCTCAAGAACCGGTCTTGCTGCACCACCTGCAATAAGTCCTGTACCCTCAGATGCAGGTTTTAATAATATTTTACTAGAGTTGTATTTATTTTCAATATCGTGTGCGATAGTTGTACCATGGATATTAACTTTAACTAATGATTTAAATGCATCATCTAAAGCTTTTTTTATAGCATCTGGAACCTCTTTTGCTTTTCCAACACCAAATCCAACAGTACCTTTTTTATCACCAACAACAACTAATGCAGTAAATCTAAATCTTCTACCACCTTTAGCAACTTTTGTTACTCTACCTATTTTAACAATAGCTTCTTCGAAATCTTCTCTATTGATTGCCATCATTGCCCCTTATAGTTTGATACCATTGTCTCTTAATGCATCAGCAAAAGTTGCTACTACACCGTGATACAAGTAACCATTTCTGTCATATACAACAGACTCAATATTCTTTGACTTTAAAGTTTCAGCTAACTTAGCTGCAACTTGTTTTACATTTTCTTTACTAACTGTTAAGTTAAGAGATTTACTGTTAACCGCTGCTAGTGTGTTTCCTGCTACATCATCTATAGCTTGTGCAGAAAAATACTTATTTGATTTAAAAATAGTCAATCTAGGGCATTCAGCAGTTCCGCTTACTTTACCTCTTACTCTTCTTTTTCTTCTTAATCTTAAAGCATCTCTTTTTGCTAAATCTTTTGCTCTACTCATTTTTTACACCTTATTTCTTAGCAGTTTTACCGGCTTTTCTAACGATATGCTCGTCAGTATACTTAACACCTTTACCTTTATATGGCTCTGGTGGTCTGAAACCTCTAATATTAGCAGCTACTTGTCCAACTTCTTGTTTACTGCTCCCTTTAATATTGATGATGTTTTTTTCAACAGCTATCTCAATATCATTTGGTATTTCAAAGTTAATTGGATGAGAAAATCCTAATTGTAACTCTAAAATTTTACCTTTAACTGCAGCTCTATAACCAACTCCGTTGATCTCTAAAGATTTAGAAAAACCTTCATTTAGACCAACAATAGCATTGTTAGTTAAAGCTCTATAAGTTCCCCAGTAAGCTCTATCTTGTGATTCTTCACCTACTAAAGAAAGAACAACATTTCCATCAGCTACCTCTACACCAACTCTTCCGTGAGTATCAACATCAATAGCTTTGTTTCCTTTTTTAACTGTAATAACAGAGTTATTTACAGATACTTCCATCCCTGCTGGGATAGCTATAGGTTTTTTACCAATTCTTGACATCTACAACTCCTACCATACTGAACAAATAAGTTCACCACCAACATTTTGTTTATAAGCTTCATCATTAGCTATAACACCCTTGTTAGTAGAAACAATAATTGTTCCGTATCCATTTTTAAAACTTTTTAAGTTAGAAGCATTTGCATACATTCTTCTACCTGACTTAGAGATTCTTTTAATCTCACTAATAACACTTTTGTCATTATCATCATATTTTAAAGTTACAGTGATAGTTTTCTTCTTAGGATCTGTATCAACAACTTTAAACTCTTCTATGTAATCTTTCTCTTTTAAAACGTTACAAACTGCTTCTACAGTATTAGAGTGGATCAATGTAGTAACTTCAAGTTTTCTCATTGCTGCATTTCTAATTCTAGTTAAAGCGTCTGCGATTATATCATTCATCATGGGCTTTCCTTTATATTACCAACTAGCTTTTCTAACACCAGGTAATAAACCTTCGTTAGCCATTTTTCTTAAACACACTCTACAAATACCAAAATCTCTATATACAGATTTTGGTCTACCACAAATTGAACATCTTGTATAAGCTCTACTTGAAAACTTAGCAGTTCTTTGTTGTTTTGCAATCATTGACTTCTTTGCCATTATTCTCTCCCTTTAGTAAATGGAATTCCACATAACTCTAATAATTTGAATGCTTCCTCATCACTAGATGTAGTTGTACCAATTGAGATATTCATACCGTGAGTTTGAATAACATTGTCAAATTCAACTTCTGGGAACATCAATTGCTCTTGTAATCCAAAGTTAAAGTTTCCAGCACCATCAAATCCATTTCTGTTAAGACCTCTAAAGTCTTTAACTCTTGGAAGAGCAATTGAGCATAATTTATCAATAAATTCGTACATTCTCTCACCTCTTAAAGTAACTCTTACACCAACTGGCATATCTTCTCTTACTTTAAATCCAGCAACAGATTTTTTAGATTTTACTACAACTGCTTTTTGACCAGCAATTAAAGAGATAGTATCAGTGATATTTTGGATCAGTTTACTATCTTTCATAGCAAAACCAGTTCCTACAGATATAGATACTTTTTCTAATTTTGCTGTTAACATTTTATTTTTTGGAAATTGAGCCTCTAAAGCTGGCTTAATTTCACTGTTATATTTTTCAAATAATCTAGCAGCCATACTATTCACCTTCTACTTTTGCTACATTAGAGATATCTATTGGCATCTCTTTGTTTACAAATCCACCATCTTTGTGTTGCTCAGATGGTTTAACTGTTTTTTTAGCAATTTTGCAATCTTTAACTATAACTTTACCCACTTTAGGAAGTACAGCTAAAACCTCACCAGTTTTACCTTTATCATCTCCAGCGATAATTTTTACAGTATCACCTTTTTTGATTTTAAATTTAGTAGCCATTATAATACCTCCGGAGCAAGTGAAACGATCTTCATAAATCCAGCATATCTAACTTCTCTAGCTACTGGTCCGAAAATTCTAGTTCCTATTGGTTCTCTTTTTGCATCAAGTATAACTGCTGCATTATCATCAAATCTGATTAGTGAACCATTCTCTCTTTGAACCTCTTTATGAGTTCTAACAATAACAGCTTTAACAACTGCTCCTCTTTTTACTTTTCCAGTTGGAAGTGCTTTTTTAACTGAAGCAACAATAACATCACCAACAGTAGCATATCTTCTATGACTTCCACCAAGTACTTTAATACACATGATCTCTTTAGCACCAGTGTTATCAGCAACGTTAAGTCTTGAAAAACTTTGAATCATTAGTTAACTCCTCTAGATACTATTGTTTTTAATCTAAAAGATTTAGTTTTTGATAATGGTCTACACTCTAATGCAGTAACTGTGTCACCAACATTAACTTCGTTTTTCTCATCGTGTACTAAATATTTTTTAAATCTTTTAACAGTTTTATGGTATTTTGGGTGTAAAACTCTTCTTTCAACTAAAACAGAAACTGTTTTATCTCCTGATCTTTTTACAACAATACCTTGAATTTCTCTTTTGTGTGAATTCATTATATCAACCTTTAAGTCTATTTAGCTGCAGTTATAGCAGTTTGAATTCTAGCAATATCTTTTTTTACTGCTCTTAATTCACTTGTATTTGTTAATTGCATAGTTTTTAACTTAAGTTTAAGTTCAAAAAGTAGCACCTTTTTTTCTTTTAATAAATCGTTTAACTCTTGTAAACTTTTATCGTTAATATCAGAATAATTCATTTTCACCCTCTGCTGTTACAATCTTAGTTCTAAATGGTAGTTTACTTTGAGCAAGTGCTAATGCTTCTCTTGCTAATTCTTCGTTAACTCCAGCCATCTCAAAACAGATTCTTCCTGGCTTAATGTTCATAACATACTTATCAACACTACCTTTACCTTTACCCATTCTAACCTCTAGAGGTTTAGCAGTTAATGGCTTGTCAGGGAATACCATAATCCAGATTTTACCTTGTCTATTAATTCTTCTAGTCATTGCAATTCTGGCAGCTTCAATTTGTCTTGCGTCGATTCTTCCGTGATCTAGTGCTTTAATACCAATAGTTCCGTAAGATAGAGTATTTGCTTTAAAAGATTTACCTCTATTTCGACCTTTCATAACTTTTCTATATTTTGTTCTTTTAGGCATTAACATAATTATTTACCTCTTCGTTTTGTTGGTCTTTTAGACTTTTTGTCATCAGCTGTAGACTCTGCAGGGATCCCTTTTGCAAGAACTTCACCTTTAAATATCCAAACTTTAATACCAATACATCCATAAGTTGTATGACCTTCAGCAAAACCGTAATCGATTCTAGCTCTTAGTGTATGTAAAGGAACTCTTCCCTCTAAGTACCACTCAGTTCTAGCCATCTCAGCACCACCAAGTCTTCCTGAAACAGATACTTTAATACCTTTTGCTCCAGCTTTGATAGCGTTTTGCATAACTCTTTTCATAGCTCTTCTAAATGCAACTCTTCTCTCTAATTGTTGACCGATATTTTCAGCAGCTAATTGAGCAGAAAGAAATGGTTTTCTCTCCTCTTTAATATTAACAGCTATATCTTTTCCAACTAATTTGTTAAGATTTTCTTTTAGTTTTTCAACATCTGCACCTTTTTTACCAATAATGATACCAGGTCGTGCCGCAACTACAGTAACTCTTACTTTTTTAGTTGTTCTTTCAATAATTGTTTGAGCGATACCAGCGTAGTAAAGTTCTTTTTTAACGAACTTTCTTATTTTGTTATCTTCTGCAACATTTTCAGGCATTCTTGAGATATTTGGAAACCATCTTGATTCCCAGTTTCTATTGATACCTAATCTTAGTCCAATTGGATTAACTTTTTGACCCATTACTTATCTCCTTCAATTGCATTAACTTCAACATAAATGTGAGCCATTGGTCTATTTTTTGGAGATGCACTTCCTCTTGCTCTTGGTGTAAATCTCTTTAACACAGGACCTCTGTCAACTCTACAGCTTGTTACTACAGCTTCTTCTGGCTCTAAACCTGAATTTGCTACAGCTGATGCGATAACTTTAGAAATTATTCCTGCTGCTTTGTTTGGAGTGAACTGTAAAGATGCCATAGCAACCTCTGCATTCATACCTTGAACTTCTCTTGCAACAAGTCTTGCTTTAATTGGAGATAGTCTAATAAATTTTAATGTAGCTTTACCCATAGTTTCTATTAACCTACCTTTCTTTGTACTGAACCTTTGTGACCTTTAAAAGTTCTAGTTGGTGCGAATTCACCTAATTTGTATCCAACATGATTTTCAGTTACCATAACTGGTACGAAACTTCTTCCATTATGTACATTAAATGTAAGACCTATCATATCTGGTAAAATCATACTTCTTCTTGACCAAGTTTTTATTGGTTTTTTATCACCTGCTGCAACTGCTTTAGCTACTTTTTTAGCTAAATGAGAATCAACAAATGGACCTTTTTTAATACTTCTTGCCATTACTTAACCCTTACTTCTTTCTTCTTGAAATGATTAGTTTATCACTAGCTTTTTTCTTTCTAGTTTTATAACCTTTAGTTGGCATACCCCATGGAGTAACTGGATGTCTACCTGAATTAGTCTTACCTTCACCTCCACCATGTGGGTGATCGATAGGGTTCATTGCAGATCCTCTAGTTTGTGGTCTTATACCTAGATGTCTTTGTCTACCCGCTTTACCAACAACCATATTTGAGAAGTCTTCATTACCAACAATACCAACTGTTGCCATACAAGCACCAAGTATTTTTCTCATCTCTCCACTTGGAAGTCTTAAAATAATATACTTATCTTCTCTACCCATAACTTGTGCATATCCACCAGCAGATCTAGCTATTTGCCCACCTTTACCAGGTTTTAGTTCAATATTGTGAACCATAGTACCTACAGGTATATTAGCTAATAGCATAGCGTTTCCTGGAAGAATATCAAGTCCAGAAACAGCAGCTGTGATTGTATCACCAACTTTTAATCCAGAAGGTTGGATAATATATCTTTTCTCACCATCTGCATAAGTTACTAAACAAATTCTACAGTTTCTGTATGGATCGTACTCAACAGTTGAGATTGTCCCTGGAACATTTAATTTATTTCTTTTAAAATCAATGATTCTGTAAAGTTTTTTTGCCCCTGCTTCTTTATGTCTTGAAGTGATTCTACCATTACTATTTCTACCTGCAGTTGCTTTAACTCTTGTTAAAAGAGATCTAACTGTTGGTTTAGATGTAATATCAGAAGTATCCATAACAGACATAAATCTTCTAGCAGGTGTAATTGGTCTAAATTTTTTAATTGCCATCTTCTACTCCCTTAAGCTGAAAGGTTCGCTATTTCAGCGCCTTCTGGTAATGTTACATAGAATTTTTTGAAATCTGGTCTTGAACCAACTTTACCTCTAAATCTTTTCACTTTACCACTTTGTCTTAAAGAGTTAACTTTTGTAGGTGTTACTCCAAAAAACTCTTTAAATACTTCTTTTAAACTATTTTTAGTCATTCTTGGACTTGTTTGTACAACAATTACTCCATTTTCTTGAAGTTCAATAGTTTTTTCTGTATAAACAATCGATTTGATATCAGTAATATCTGCCATCTTTATACCTCTTATAATAAGCTATCTATTACTGCTTTTTCGATCACGATCGAGTGGTAAGCAGCTACTAAATAAGCGTTTAGTTCTGATTTTTCTATCACATAACAGTTTTTGATGTTTCTAAAAGCTAAATAAGTTTTCTCATCAAAATTTTCAACTACAACTAAAACATCTCTTTGGTTTAGTTTATTGATTATTGCAGCAGCATCTTTAGTTTTACCTGATTCTACTTTTACACTATCAACAACAAACATAGAGTTTTTCTCAGCTTGTGCATTGATTGCAAATCTTAATGCTAGAGCTTTTTGTTTTTTGTTTATTTTTTGGTTATAGTTTCTTTTAGTTGGTCCAAAAATTTGACCCCCACCTACGAATAATGGTGATCTTTTAGAACCCCATCTAGCAGCACCGCTACCTTTTTGAGCTTTTGGTTTTTTACCACCACCACTCACTTCAGTTCTGTTTTTAACTCTTGCAGTGTTTGCTCTGATACCCGCTAGGTAAGATTTAACATATAGGTGTAAATTATGTGAATTTATACCTTCAAATTTTTCATTTAATGCTAATTCACCAGCATTTTCAAATTTGTCATTTAATACTATAAGTTTACCCATTATGCTATCCTTACTTTACCTAAAGTTCCATTTGCACCAGCAACTGAACCTTTTAATACTAATATACCTGTTTGTGGATCAAAAGATACAACATCATTTTTATGAGTTATATTTGTATCACCGTAATGTCCTGGCATTTTTTGCCCTGGCATTACTCTACCTGGCCATTCACACATACCAATAGAACCAGTTCTTCTACCCATTCTATGTCCGTGAGATGCTCTACCACCAGCAAATCCATGTCTTTTTACAACACCAGCAAATCCTCTACCTTTTGATTTAAAAGTAGATTTAATAGTTATACCTTCAGTTAATACAGAAGTATCAATATCTCCAGCTTCACTATTTGCTACATTTAATTTTGCAAATCTATTAAACTCTTTACTTAAGTTATACTTTTTTTGTTGACCTTCAACAGCTTTGTTAAATTTTTTACCAGCACTGTACGCTACTATAGCAACACCTTCGTTTACTTCACATACCTTAGTTTCAACAACTCTTACAAGTGTAACAGGCACAGAAGGAACAGTAACAGTTCTACTCATACCGATTTTTTCAACGATAAATTCCATCTTTTCTCCTTACTCTTGACCCATTGATCTAACTTCAACATCAACTTCAGGAGCTAGGTCTAACTTCATTAGACTATCAACTGTATCTGGAGTTGCAGAAACGATATCTATCATTCTTGAATGAACTCTGATCTCAAATTGCTCTCTTGCGTCTTTGTTAACGTGTGGCGACTTTAAAACAGTGTATCTTCTGATTTTAGTAGGCATTGGTATTGGACCTATTAATTCAGCACCTGTTCTTTTAACAGCTTCGATTATTGAAGCAACAGAACGATCAAGTACTCTATGATCGTAAGCTTTTAACTTTAATCTTATTTTTTCCATGTTTTTTCCTTTAAAGAACTCATTAGGAAAGTTGTAAATTCACATAAATTTACAACCCCCTAACCAATGTATGGACGCGGATTATAGCTTTTTATAAATTAAAAGTCAAGGAATAAGCTATTCTTGACCTCTTTTGTATGGATTTACTTCCTTCTAAAAAGGACAATATCTACCAAAATAGCATTGCAGTTATAGTTGTAAGTAATATTGCAATTAGATTAAACATAAATCCATATGATGCCATCTGTTTGATTGTCAAAACTTTACTACTCATAGCAATAGCATTTGGTGGTGTTGCTATTGGTAGCATAAAAGCATAACTTGCACATATAGTTGCTACCATAAGAACCATATTAGTATCTATATTTGATCCCATACCTAAGGAGTATATTATTGGAAGTGCAATTGATATAAGTGCCGTATTACTTGTAACTTCAGTTGTAAATGTTATAAGTGCTGCAATTATTAGTATAAGTACAAATGGACTAAGTTGTGTTAGAGATAATAACATCTGCGATATAGATGATGCTAATCCTGTAGAGCTAAACGCAGCTGCTATTGAGAAACCTGCACCAAATAAAAACATAATCTCATAAGGTATCTTCTTTGTATCATCCCATGTTATAAATCCAATTTTTGGTATAAACATCAAAAGACCATAACCTAACAATATCCCAGCTTCACTAACTTTGAAATATGAGTTTATAAATAATACAACTACCAAACTTCCCAATATATATAGTAGTCTTTTTTGTTCAATATTTATAAGTGTATTTTGATCTATATTATTTTCTATTTTTAAGTTTGTCACCCCTATTGATAAGATATAAGGAACTATTGTTAACATAATTGCTGCTAATGGTATTGTTTTGAACATCCATGTTACAAAAGTTAGTTGTTCTAGATTATTATCTTGTAAAAACCCCATCAAGATAAGATTTGGTGGGGTCCCTATTGGTGTTACTATTCCACCTATACTTGCACCATATGCTATTGCTAATACGAGTCTTATTTTGATTTTTGTAATATCAGTTAAAAAAAGAGCTATTGGCATAAGTAACAAAGCTGTTGTTGTATTTGAAAGTAGAGAACTTAAAAAAGCTGATGTTATAGCAAGGGCATATATGATACCCCTTGTACTTGATGGAAAGATAGCTAGTAGTTTGTTTGCTATTTTTTTGTGAAGTCCTATTTTTTCAACTGCAACTGCTAGTAAAAATCCACCTAAAAATAAAAATATTATAGATTTTGAGTAGTTCGCTGTAGTTGCGCTAGTGGCTAAAATATCAAATGATGGAAATAGAACAA
>JGI997J19993_1000391_pt1 | contig 13114 bp, 11 predicted proteins | sample Etolagbewater25m_FD_19993 | JGI IMG/M metagenome (IMG submission 19993)
CAGCCGCTATTGGAGCTGGTGTTGATATTCGTGAGCCAAAAGGAAATATTGTAGTTGATATCGGTGGTGGGACTACTGAGATTGGTGTTGTATCTCTTGGTGGCCTTGTTCTTTCAAATTCTATTCGTACAGCGGGAGATAAAATAGATCAAGGAATTGTTAATTATGTTAGAAAAAAATATAATCTTCTTATCGGTGAAAGAGTTGCTGAAGAGATAAAAATCAACATCGGAACTGCAGTAGCACTTGAAACAGAGTTAACTATGGTTATCAACGGTAGAGATCAGGTGGAGGGACTTTTAAATTCAATAGAACTTACCAGTGAAGATGCACGAGAGGCTATGAAAGAGCCTCTTACAGAAATTGCTGAAGCACTTCGTGATGTACTTGAAAAAATGCCACCAGATTTAGCTGGAGATATTGTAAACAACGGGATTATGCTTACTGGTGGTGGTGCACTTATTCGTCAACTAGACAAATACCTTTCAGATATTGTAAAAATTCCTGTATATGTTGCTGATGAACCACTTTTAGCTGTCGCACGCGGAACAGGCCGTGCTCTAGAAGAGATAGACTTACTACAAGAACTATTTGAGAATGAATAAAAACCTACTAAGTTTTTTATTCATTCTAATTGCACTCTTTGTGGGTGCATTCTATTATAATAATCCTATTCAATCACCTCTAATTTCTTTACAAAATAATGTAAAAATTTATTATCACAACACAATTGAATATATTCAATATAAATACAATAAATATTTTTTTCAAGCCAAGCAAATTGCGCAACTCAAAGAACAACTCAATTACTATGAAAATAATCATCTTATAAAACAGCAGTTGGCTTCTGAAATTGATGACCTCTATAAAGTAAATAATTCTAGCCTTGTAACAGATCCAAGAGTAGCATTAGCTAGAACAATCTCTTATGAAAATTTTGGTGATTTAAATAGAATCTGGATCGAAATACAAGATTACAATTCAAGTAAAATTTATGGCTTAGTTTATAGAGAGTTTGTAGCAGGAATAGTAATTTCAAAAAATGGAAGAGCTCTTGGATTATTAAACAGAGACTTTAAAAGTTCTTATGCAGTAAGCATCGGTGCAGTTAAAGCGCCAGGAATTGCACACGGTAACAACGATGAAAATTTAATCGTAAAATTTATTCCATCATGGTTTAAGATTAAACCAGGTGATGAAGTCACTACCTCTGGACTTGATAATATATTTTTTAAAGGTTTAAAAGTAGGACGTGTTATCTCCGTAAGCAGATCTGAGGGATATCAAAACGCAATTATTGAACAATATTATAATGCAAATACTCCAAACTATTTTCATATAATTAAAAATGTAAAATGAGATTTTTTTTACTTATTTTACTTTTCATTGGCCTAAACGCAGAAGAAAAGACAGACAAATACACTATTGGCCTAGGGCCATTTATTCAAACACAACCATACAAGAGTGTAGACAATTTAATTTTGCCCTCACCCGTCTTTTTTTATGATGATGGCCTCTTTTATATAAGATGGAGTCGTGCTGGAATTTATTTTCTCGGAGATAAACAAGATAACTATGCATGGGGATTTTCACTCACACTCCAACCAAGAACGTACGGGTATGATAGAAATGAAATTAAGGGAATGGATGAGCGAAAAAATACCTGGGAAGGAGGTCTTGCTTTTAGTGCCAAAAAAAACAATGCATATATAGAAATTATGGCACTTGGCGATACATTAAAGAGATATAATTCTTGGATTATCAAAACAGAAGTTGGTTATGACTTTGAAGTTGGTAACTTTTCACTCTATCCAAGTTTCATTTTTAGCTATGAATCATCGCGATTTCTCGAGTATTATTATGGTGTTAAAAAGAGTGAAGTTAACTCTTCTGGCTTTGATCAATACACTCCAAATAATGGTTTTTTATTGGGTGCACAAACTTATATAAAATATCCTATTACACAAAATATATCAGCTTTATGTAACATGAGAATGGACCGCTTATCACAAGAAGCAATAAAGAGTCCGATTGTTAGTGAAAAGTATATCTATTCAGGATTACTTTCTCTTATATACACTTTCAAATATTAAAAAGTAAGAGAAAAACTCATCAAATATTAAGTGCCCTTTAGCTACAATCTCTAAATTTTTAAGACATTATTCAAAAGGTAAAAAATGCCAAAACGCACCGACATTAAAACTATTTTACTTATAGGTTCTGGTCCGATTATTATCGGTCAGGCTTGTGAATTTGACTACTCTGGAACTCAGGCTGTAAAAACTCTCAAAGAGGAAGGTTATCGTGTAGTTCTCATAAACTCTAATCCTGCAACCATTATGACAGACCCTGAATTTGCAGATAGAACTTACATAGAACCAATCAAAGAAGATATTATTGCTAAAATCATTAGAGATGAAAATGTTGATGCTGTTCTGCCAACGATGGGTGGACAAACTGCACTTAATGTTGCTACAAGTATGTATGAAAAAGGGATGCTTGAAGGCATAGAGTTTTTAGGTGCAACTCCAGAAGCTATCCATAAAGGTGAAGACCGTTCAGCTTTTAATGAAGCGATGATAAAGATTGGCATGGATCTACCAAAAAGTAAAAATGCCTACAGTGTTGAAGAAGCTATTGAGGTTGTTAAAGAGATAGGTTTTCCTGTAATAAGTAGAGCTTCTTTCACTCTTGCTGGTGGTGGTTCAGGCGTAGCTTACAACATGGAAGAGTTTAAAAAATTAGCCGAAGAAGGTATCTCCGCTTCTCCTGTAAATGAAATCGAAATTATGGAATCTATGCTTGGTTGGAAAGAGTATGAGATGGAAGTAATTCGAGACAAAGCTGACAACTGTATTATTGTTTGTGCAATTGAAAACTTTGACCCTATGGGTGTGCACACTGGTGATAGTATTACTGTGGCGCCGGCTCTTACACTTACAGATAAAGAGTACCAAAGAATGCGTAATGCTTCTTTTGATATTTTACGTGAAATCGGTGTTGACACTGGCGGATCAAATGTTCAATTTTCAATTTGTCCTAAAACAGGTCGCATGATTGTAATTGAGATGAATCCACGTGTATCACGCTCATCTGCACTTGCATCAAAGGCAACTGGTTACCCTATTGCAAAAGTTGCAACTCTTTTGGCTATTGGTTACACGCTTGATGAAATCACAAATGATATCACAGGAACTCCTGCATCTTTTGAGCCTGTTATAGATTATGTTGTAACAAAGATACCGCGTTTCACATTTGAAAAATTTCCTGAAGCAGTGAGTACTTTGAGTACAAGTATGAAATCTGTTGGTGAAGCTATGGCAATTGGACGTACTTTTAAAGAGTCTATGCAAAAAGCGCTCTGTTCGCTTGAAACTGGACTTTGTGGTTTTGATGAAATAGATGCAGACACTGAGTTTGTAAAACACGAGATCCGTCGTCCAAACGCAGATAGAATGCTTTATGTTGCTGAGGGCTTCCGTCGTGGTATGAGTGTTGAAGAGATATTTGACATATGTGCTATTGACCCATGGTTTCTTTACCAAATAGAAGAGTTAATTCAGACAGAAAGTACTATAACAGATAAAATTCTCTTCGATGCTGATTTTATGAGAACTATTAAAGTAGATGGTTTTTCAGATAAGAGAATCTCTCAACTAATCGCTAAAAACTCTAATGAGTCTGTATCAGAAATGCAAGTATATCAAAAGAGAAAGGCTCTAGGTGTACAACTAGAGTTTAATGAAGTAGATACTTGTGCAGCTGAATTTGGAGCACTTACTCCATACCTTTATTCAACTACAAACATTACAAAACTTCCAAACCTTACAAATCGTACAAGCGATAAGAAAAAAGTTCTTATTCTCGGTGGTGGACCAAATAGAATCGGTCAGGGTATTGAGTTTGACTACTGTTGTGTTCACGCTGCGTTTGCTCTTAGAGAAATGGGTATTGAATCAATCATGCATAACTGTAATCCTGAAACAGTTTCAACGGATTATGATACTTCAGATGTACTTTATTTTGAGCCAATAGATTTTGAACATGTTAGAGAAGTAATAGAAAATGAACAACCAGATGGGATCATAGTTCACTTTGGTGGACAAACTCCACTTAAACTTGCAGATAGCCTCACTAAAATAGGTGCAAAAATAGCAGGGACTCCATCTGCTGTCATTGATTTAGCAGAAGATAGAGAACAATTCTCTAACTTTGTAAATTCTCATAAGCTCAAACAGCCCGCAAATGGTTTAGCACGTAAAAAAGAAGAAGCCGGACCAATTGCTGAAAAACTTGGTTTTCCAGTTCTTGTTCGTCCATCTTTTGTTCTTGGTGGTCGCGGTATGAAAATTGTTTACAGTCACGCAGAGTTAGACGAATATATGGCACTTGCTATTAGCGTTTCTAACGAAGCACCTGTTCTTATAGACAAGTTCTTAGATCAGGCTATTGAGCTTGATGTTGATGCTATTTGTGATGGAACTGATGTCTACATAGGTTCTGTTATGCAGCATATCGAAGAAGCTGGAATTCACTCAGGAGATAGCGCTTGTTCACTGCCTCCAGTAAATTTATCAGAAGAAATGATAGAAAAAGTTGAACAACAAACTAAGACTATTGCTCTTGGCCTTGGTGTTGTTGGTCTCATGAATGTTCAGTATGCAATATATAAAAATGAGATTTATCTCATCGAAGTTAATCCTCGTGCTTCTCGTACTGTTCCTTTTGTTTCTAAAGCTACGGGTATGCCACTGGCAAAAGTTGCTACTCGTGTTATGGTAGGTGAAACGCTAAGAAGTTCTTTAGAATACTATGACAAATATAACATCGTTCAAGAAGTCAATGGTCTTTTAAAACCAAAATTAAAAGGTCATGTTTCTGTGAAAGAAGCAGTATTTCCATTCCATAAACTTTACGGTGCAGACTTAGTTCTAAGCCCAGAGATGAAATCAACTGGTGAAGTTATGGGAATCAGCAAAAACTTTGGTGTATCTTTTGCAAAAGCACAACTCAGTGCAGGAAATAAAATTCCAACACAAGGAACTTGTTTCTTATCTTTTGTAGATTCTGATAAAGCACACGCTTCAGAGATTGCAGAGGGACTTCACAGACATGGCTTTAAGCTTGTAGCAACGCAAGGTACACAACAAATTATTGAAGCAGAGGGAATTCCTTGTCAAAGAGTTCTCAAAATTTCTGAAGGCCGCCCAAATATAGAAGATAGTATGAAAAATGATGAAATTGCAATGGCAATCAACACTTCTGATAACAACACATCTAAAAAAGACGCTGTTGTTATCCGTCAAGAAGTACTCAAACGCAGCATTCCATACTTTACAACACTCAGTGCAGCAAGAGCTCTTATATTAGCACTTGATGAGATGGATGATGATTCATGGTCAAACGTTACAGCGCTTCAAGATTTTTTAGTATAAACACTCAGACTATACTTATACAAACCGACACTACTGTCGGTTTTTTATCTCAAGATGAAATAAAACTTCAAAATATAAAATCAAGAAACAGCGCAAAACCTTTTATAAAAACATATCAAAATTTTAAGACTTTTTTAGAAGAGGGAAATCGCGCTCCAAATTCCAAAAAGGCCTTTATTAGGCGTTCAAAAAAAACAACATTTATTGTAAATGGAGTCTCATTTAGAGTAGCTCAGAGTAAGAGTAACTCAAGTGTGGCAAGAAAACTACTATGGAGTTACTCTACATCAGCTAATGAGTCTGGAAAAAAATTCAATAGAAAGTTTTGTGAATTAAAAGCTGATATAATAATAGAAGATAAAGATGGACTCAAAGAGCAGAGTTCTTCTACTTTATATAAAATCAACTCAAAAAAGATAATAAAATTAAGATAAATTATTATGGCATTAAACAGCTATAAGCAAAGATAAAAAAATTAAAAGGTAAAAATAAGATGAAACATATTTCCTCCATAGCAAGTGGTGTAGCATTAGGAAGTGCAGGCATAGCAATGATGAGTTTACTAACAGCTTGTGAAGCACCTAAAGAAGAGCAGAAAAACAGATTTCTTATTATTGAACAACAAGAGAACGGTAAATATATTGTGGTAGAAGAGATGCCAACAGATGGCCCAAACAGATCTATCATACGTGAAAAAGATGCGAATGGGAATACAGTTGAACGATTTATGGATGAAGCAGAGATGCAAGCCTTAGCCCAACAAGAGTATCAAAAAGTTCAAAATGGAACATCTGAAACTATTCAAGATGGCAGCGGTAGCGCTGGAATGGGTTTAGCAGGAACCATCTTAGCAGTTGCTGCTGGTTCACTTCTTGGAAATATGATTGGTAATGCTTTGATGAATAATAAAAATTTTGCAAAAAATTCTGCAACTTCTAACAAAAGCGCTTATAGTCGTTCAGCAGCTTCAAGAGCCTCAAAAAGTAGTACTAAAAAGAGTTTTTTTGGCTCAACTAGCAGAACATCTAGTAGTACAAGTTACGGTGGCTGATTATGATTCAATTACAAAAATTAAATCCACTTGATGACAAAACACTAGAGGAAATAGGTTTTACTTGGCATACAGATAGCGATGGAAGCAAGTATGTAAGTGATGCTCTAGTAAAGATTTCATCCGAAGAAGCAGAAGCTTATTATAGTGCGACAAATGAGATCTATGATATGTATGTTGAAGCGGCTGAATATGTAATCAAGCATAATCTTTTTTTTGACTTAGGCATACCGTTTAATCTTGTCGACATGATTAAAAAAAGTTGGGAAAGTGATGTTCATTGGCATATTTATGGACGCTTTGATTTAGCAGGTGGTATTGATGCAAAAGATATAAAACTCATCGAGTTTAATGCAGACACTCCTACTGGACTTTTTGAAACTGCTCTGTTACAGTGGGCGCTGCTTAAACAAAACAATATGGACGAAGAGAAACAATTTAACAATGTTTATGACGCTGTAAGAGAGAATTTTAAAAGACTCATTACTCTTTTTGATAACACAGACTCATTTGAGGGTAGCTATGATGGATGGAAAATTCTCTTTTCAAGCGTAGCAAATAATGATGAAGAAGAAGCAACAACAAAACTTTTACAGCAAATAGCTACTGATGCAGGTTTTAACACAGGTTTTGAGTATTTAGAAAATACCCACTTTGATGAAAATGGAATATATGATGCGAATGACAACAAGTATGAATACTGGTTTAAACTTTATCCTTGGGAAGATATAGCCCATGATGAACCAGAGTTAGCGACAACACTGACAAATATTATGAAAAATCAAAAAGCTATTATTTTAAATCCAGCATATACACTACTTTTTCAATCAAAAGGAATGCTCAAAATTTTATGTGACCTGTTTCCAGACTCGCCTTATCTCTTACATACTGCGTTTGAGCCATTAGAAGGTATCAAACAAGTAGAAAAAGCTGTTTTTGGAAGAGAAGGTGCCAATACTACCATTATAAACGCAGAGGGCGGAATAGATGTGCAAACAGATGGACCATATGATAATTATAAAAAAGTTTATCAAGAGTATGTAGAATTTCCAAAAGATGCTGAGGGGAATAAGTACCAAACTGGTGTGTTTTTTGCATATGAAGCGTGTGGTATGAGTTTTAGAAAAGGTTCAGAGATTATGGACAATATGAGTAAATTTGTGGGACATGTTATCACTTAACAAGTCCCACAAATAAAAGCTTATTTCTTTTTACACTCACCAGTTTTTAAATTCTCTTTATTTTTTTCGATAAACTTTTCACCGATTCCTTTTACAGCAGTAATATCTGCAACAGTTTTAAAACACTCTAGCTCTCTATGTGCAATAATTTCATCTGCTTTTTTTTCACCAATACCTTTTAACGACATCAACTCGGACTTAGAAGCATTATTTATATCAACCGCTCCAAATAGTAAACTCATACCTAAAATAATCATAGCTAAAATTTTCATTTTAACTCCTTTTGTTTAATTTAGTGTATCATACAATAAAAATTATAATATAACAAATAAAATTATAATTAACCGAAGAAAATGTAATTTCTACTCTTTATTACACACTTACTTAGATTTTAATTTATCTTTTAAAATAATCTTTCCACTCTCGACTCCGGGCTGATCATAAGCATTGATATACATAAACTTCGCACATACTGAAGTGAGAAGCTCATACTCGTACATAAGAGCGGCTATTGCGCTCTCATTTATTCCATCAATTTCGATAACATCACATGGAATATCATGCAAATTATTAATAGATTCAATTGTGGCATCCGCTTGTTTATTAATCAGAGAAGAGAACTCTATATTGTCAAGATAATCAAGCTCTTCTAGGCCTTCTAGTTTGACTGCAGGAATTTTTAATTGGCTATCAAAATCATGTACTTTTACAACAGTAACACTCTTATCTCGCTTGCCCTCAACAATAAGTTGCAAAAAAGAGTGCTGGTCTATAGGTCCAATCATTCCTATTGGTGTTAAACCTTGTCTTGTAGAGTTTATATCCACCTTCCCTAAAGACTCTCCCCACAGTTGTATATACCATTTGTTAAAACCTTCAAGTCTTGATGAATATGAAAAAAGTACGTTAATGTTAAAGCTATTTTTATACTCTGTAAAAAATCTTGCTTTTTTCAAAATTCGATTGCAATACTCTTCTTTAGTAAAAAAAGAGTCATATACATTTTTTGTACCTCTAAGAAGCTCATCTATATCAATACCAACAATAGCAAGTGGTAAAAGCCCAACAGCACTAAATACGGAGAACCTTCCACCAACATCTTTTGGTATTTCAAAAGTTTTCATTTCATTTGTTATTGCATATGTGTTGAGCTTAGAATCATGTTCAGTAATTATGACTGTATTGTCTTTGTTTATTTTTACTAAAGAATGAATGTATTTAAATATTGAAATTGTTTCAACGGTCGTTCCAGACTTTGATATTACAACAAAAAGTGTATCTTCTAAATCTATTCCTTCAATTTTTGATTTTATATCTATTGGATCCGTTGTTTCTAAAAAATAGAGTCGTTTAGATAATTTTTTTGAATGCTTTAAAAATTTGTATATAGCATAAGTACCAAGTGTACTGCCGCCTATCCCTATCACTACAATATTTTTTTGTTTTACTCTTCTTGCATATGACTTAAACGCAGTGGTATCTTGAGAAGCAAGATTGTAATAGCCTATATACTCCTTCTCTTTGAGTATCTCTTCAAATAATTTTTCATCTGATATTGTTGGATTAAAATTGTGTTTATAGTTCATCTACTTTCTCCTTAAAAATACTGGAAACCTAGGATTTCCTTTTGATGTTAGACCATAGTATTTAAATGTGATTATACACCCTATTTCTGGTGGATTTTCTCTTTGTGCATCACTAAAACCTGTACCTATTTTTATAACTTTATTATTATCCATTTTACATTCAAGCGAGCCTAGTACATTTTTATATTTTCCATTTCCCTTGCTATGACGTAAAACCTCACACTCAGTATCTATATAACTTTTTACTTTGAGTGCATTATTATTACGTCCGACATAATAATTCAAGCTGCCATCACGAACAACAACACCCTCTCCACCTTTTTTCTCAACAATTTTCAAAAATGCATCTAAATGCTTTTTATCTTTTACTTTTGTCTGCTGAATTATTTTAATATATTGAGATTCTTCCACGTTTGAAAGTCTTGTTAGTAAAGTACCGGCTGCATTTGGAACTTCAAAAATATTATAGGTCAACTCTTTCCAGTCGACTTTTGTGAGTTTTGTGTTTACTATTGAGGATATACTAGAGAAATTTCCTCTTTTATTCCAAAGTTCGCCATCTAGCTCTATTTTAGGAAAATCATTTGTAAAAAAAAGAGGTGCATCAAAAACTTGTCCATTACGTGAAATGAGTTGTTTTCCATCCCAATAAGCACGAACTCCATCAAGTTTTTCACTCATATACCATGAAGTGATATTTGTATCATCAGAATAGTTATTTAAAAGAAATAAATCAGGTTTTTTTGCATATAAAGATGAGAGTAAAAAAACAAGTAAAAAAAATTTCATCTCATGCAACAGTTATTTTTTTTTATAAAAATAGTTAGTAGCTTCTACAAATCCATCCACAGAGCCACAGTCAAATCTCTTACCTTTAAACTTATAGGCAATCACTTTTCCCTGTTTTGCTTGTGTTAAGAGTGCGTCTGTTATCTGAATCTCTCCACCTTTTCCTGGTTTAGTTTCTCTAAGGATGTCAAATATATCGGGAGTTAGGATATAGCGTCCTATGATTGCAAGATTTGATGGAGCATCTTTTGGTTCTGGTTTTTCTACCATGTCTGTTACGCGGTAGAGGTTGGATTCAGAATGATGGGAGTTTTTGAGTTCGTCATTCCAAACTTGATTTGGAATCTCATCTCCAGCGATTACACCATACTTTTTAGAATCCTCTGGTGCTATCTCTTCAACAGCCACAATAGAACATTTATATTTTTCATAAAGTTTTGTCATTTGAGCAAGGACTGATTCACCCTCATTGTCACACAGGTCATCAGCAAGTATTACAGCAAAAGGCTCGTCGCCTATGAGTGTTTCTCCTGTAAGTATTGCATGACCAAGACCTTTCATTTCTACTTGTCTTGTGTAACTAAATGTATAATCATTCACTATAGCTCTTATCTCTTTCATCAGCTCTTCTTTAGAAGTGCCGTCTATTTGATTCTCAAGTTCATAAGATCTGTCAAAGTGGTCTTCTATGGCTCGTTTACCACGTCCTGTAACTATTGCCATAGTATTCATTCCAGCACTTATGGCCTCTTCAACACCATATTGTAAAAGTGGCTTTGTTAAAACAGGTAACATCTCTTTGGGAATTGCTTTTGTTGCAGGGAGGAATCTTGTACCGTATCCTGCGGCAGGAAATAGACACTTTCTAATCTTACTGTTTTTCATTATAAACCTTAAAAAATTATATTAATTAATTGTCATTATATCTTAAGTTTATAAATTTTAGAATGTGGGTTAGTAAGCACCTTCTCAAAAAGATTTTTGTCATACTCTTCTAAAATCATAAGCTGTATATAGAGTGAATTATACGTTTTTTCATCTACAATTAAAAAAGTATTATAACTGCTCATAAATATGAGCGTCAAATTTGAACTCAAATCCATCAATTGAATACTTTTTTCAAAACGCATTTCTTTGGTATATGCTGTTTTTACAAATCTTCGTATAGGCATCTTATTTTGGCCAATTGCAATAGTGAAATCTTTTTTATTTAAAGAAACATTATTGGCAAGTTGTATATTCGTTGCATTTTCTTTAAAATTACGGCTTACAAAGAAAAATGGGGCTTTGTTTTGTACACCATTCATAAGATTTAAATTTGAAAAAATAGTGACTGTGGGATAGATATCTAGCATTCTGTATGGCAGATAAAAATAGATATCTCTTGTTTTAGTAGGTAGTTTTATATCACTTTTTAAAGAGAATAAAAAATCATTTGTGTCATCAAAACCATACTCTTTTGTCATCTCTTCTATATTAGAAAAAAGTTTAATTTTTTTTGATTCATTGAGCTCTTGATTTGCTTCTTGAATCTTGAATGCTCGCTCTGTATACTCAACATCAAGTCTTGCCATCTTAGCAGCTTCTGTTTGAGAATGAGTCAGTATATAGCTCACCGGAAAGTTAACACTACCAGAATGTTTTCCACCATCAACTAGTGTTTTTATATCACTATAATATCTTAAAGGATAGCCATAATCCCACCAAGAAATCACATAATCTTCTCTGTTTGCTTTAGACTGCAGTTGTTCTAAAACTTTTACTTCGTTTGTATTAAAAACTGTAGGCACTCTATAAGAATCTATATGCTTATAATTTGGGAAGAGTATAGCTAATGTAAAAAGAATCATGCTTAGATATTTCATTCTAGATGTTGGCATTTTTGAAGAGATTTCTGTAATTAAAAACGCAACACCAAAGGCTAAAATAGGAACAGCGTAAATTGTAAAACGTAATCCACCAACACTAGCCAAAAATCCAAGTCCAACTAAGGGAAGTGAAAAAAGCATAATTTTATGTCTATAAAGTAAATATATATATCCTAGCATTGAGACAACAAAAGTAATAGTGTGCCCACTGATGCGATTTGCAAATGTTTCAAATGGAATTTGCCCAGCTTCTCGAACTGTCTGCATAACACTATAAAAATGCAAATTAAGTCCATCTTTTCCAATCAAAATAGCATCTTTAAAAACATAATTTTTCAATTGTATATAGATAGGATTCAGCCCACCAGTTACTAAAAAAGCCATAATAGCAGTAGCTAAAACATAGTAGACATACTTGTCAAATTTCTCTTTTGTAAAAAATGCAAAAACGATTAAAACAAGCGCAAGACGAACAAAACCATCAATATTGATCATGGCAAACATCATAATTGCTAAGAGTTTATAGTTATAAGTATTTTTTCTATCAAACATAAGTGTATAAGCTAAAATAAGCCCAAAAAATGAAAATTCTAATGCATAACTTTGTGGATACCACCATCTATATACTAAAACGTCCACTGCAGTAATGAATAAAAATATATCTTTTTTTGTATCTATAGCCCAAATTATTGACCAAAGTAAAAACATTGGCAGAACAATATTGAGCATATCTGTATCATAATAACCTATCATAGTACGGTTATAATAACTCCAAGCAACAGATGCCAAAAGTGCTGCAATCAGACCCATCTCTAGATTTTTTAAATCTTTTGCTATTAAAATAATAGGAATAACAATCAGTGAGCTCAAAAATACTGGCATAAATAATATAATTGTCTCAAAAGAAAAAGGTAAAAGAGTTGCAAAAAGAGCAGTGAGTTGCGAGGTTGCACTAGCAGTTTGAGATAAATCATTCTCTTGTGAAATACCACTCAATAAATCTCTAGCTCCCTCCGCCCATGCATAGCCATCATTTGTATTTATCATAAACTGACCATTAAATTTAAAAGCCTCAACGTCTGCAAATTGATAAGCCCAGATGAAACGCATCGCTACTGAGAACGAAAACGCAATCAGAATATAAAGGAGTGTTATTTTTGTTTCTTTAGTTAAACTGTTCATAATGTTTTATTTTTTTCCTATA
>JGI997J19993_1000392_pt1 | contig 13103 bp, 12 predicted proteins | sample Etolagbewater25m_FD_19993 | JGI IMG/M metagenome (IMG submission 19993)
TGAAATTATCGAAAAGTTAAGAGATGTATTATCTAGTGAAAAAACCGCAGGAAAAGTTTTTGATAAAGAGATTGCAAGTGCTTTGGACTTAACAAGTGTAAACTTTGCAACAATGAAAAAAAGAAATAGTGTTCCTTTTTCTAATATATTAGATTTTTGTGCGCTTAAAAAGATTTCTATAAATTGGTTATTATATGGTCAAGATCCAAGTAGTTTGGTTGATAGTACTGATAAGTATTGGATTAAATATTTCCCAACAGTAAGTGTAAGTGCTGGCGGTGGTGCATATGATAGTGAAGATGATTTTGAAAAGTTAGATTTGCCAGATTTTTTTGTCAATATTATAGGTGGAAAAGAAAAACTCAATAATATAGAGGCGATTAATGTTACTGGCGATAGTATGGAACCTACCCTTAACAATGGTAACATTATATTTATAGATAAAACGAAACAAGATGCTTCTAAAGATGGGATTTATGCTTTTGTAAATGAAAATGGATTATTTGTTAAAAGGATTCAAAAAAGGGTAGATGGTGGTCTTGATATAATATCAGATAATAAAGAGTATCCTAGTCAAGTTATAAATAAACAAGAGATACAAATACTTGGAAAAGTAGTGAGTTCTATAGGTAAAGTATTTTAATAAAATTTATAAGTTTTATTTAAGGATAATTATTAAATGAATTAGCTATAATTCTTCAAATTTTATAAAATTACGGAGTAATAATTGGACAGGCATCCCCCCTTGTTGTTAAACAAACTTAGAAAAGGCTATTTATGGAATATTTAGTCTTTTTATTTATACTAGTTATTGGTGTATCGTTTTTGTGTTCTATTTTAGAATCAATTCTTTTATCTACAAATGCTTCTTATATATCTGTATTGGAAGAGAACAGTCCTAGCGCAGGTAAATTACTTAAAAATCTTAAAAAAGATGTTGATAAGTCAATATCATCTATTCTTATTTTAAATACTTTTGCAAACACACTAGGTGCAACTGCAATTGGTGTTCAAGCGCAATCTTTATTTAATGATGATAGTAATCTGGTATTAACTGTATCAATTGTTTTAACTTTTTGTATACTTTTCTTTGCTGAAATAATACCTAAAACAATTGGTGCAATATATTGGAAAGAATTAGCTCCTTTAGCAGCTAGAATAATAAATATCTTTATNATTATCACTTATCCAATTATAATTTTTACTTTATTTGTAACAAGAAAAATAAATAAAAATAATGATAATGATACTGTTTCTAGAGAAGAGCTAATTCATAGTGCTTTATTAAGTGAAGAAGATGGTTGTATTAATGATATGGAATCAGATATTATTGAAAATACATTAACTTTAAAAGAGAAAAAAATAAAAGATATTTTAACTCCAAGAAGTGTTGTGTTTGCAGTATCAAAAAATACAATTATTAAAGATTTACTTGAAGATAAAAGAACATATAAGTTTTCAAGAGTCCCTGTATATGACCAAACAATCGATAATATCGTTGGAGTTGTATTAACTAAAAAACTTTTTAAACATGCTATTAAAGATCCTGAGATTACTATTGAAAGTATAATGTCTCATGTTGATAGTATAAATGAAAATATACCTGTACTTAAAGCATTAACAAACTTTATAAAAATAAAAGGTCATATGTTTATTGTAACAGATAGTTATGATCAAACAGAGGGTATTGTTACCTTAGAAGATTGTGTTGAAACACTATTAGGTTTAGAGATTATGGATGAACTGGATACAACAGAAGATATGAGACAATTAGCTACTGCTCAAATGAAGGCAAAAAGAAAGGAGAAAGAGTCAAAATAACTCTTTCTCCTTTTATTCTTTTTTACATAAAGAGTTAAATTTCTTTTAACTCTCTACATAATTTTTCAGGTTTCTACCAACTTTTGGATGTTTTAGTTTTTTAATAGCACTTGATTCTATTTGTCTTACTCTTTCTCTTGTAACACTAAGTGTATTTCCAATCTCTTCAAGAGTTCTATCACTTCTATCTTCAAGTAATCCAAATCTCATTCTTACAACAGCTTGTTCTCTTTCATTTAGTTGTCCTAAGATTTGATCAATTTGACCAAGTAAATCATCATGCATAATATTATCAACAGGTGTTGGAGCTGCAGTATCAGCTACAAAATCACCAAACTTACCGTCGTCTTCATTTCCAATAGGAGCATCAAGTGATACCGGCTCTTTTGTTATTTTGATAACTTGTTTTACTTTATCAACTGTTAGACCAACTTCTTTTGCAATTTGATCAACATCTGGCTCTTTACCATTTTCTTGGATACCTTTTCTAATGATTTTATTAATTCTATTAATTGTTTCAATCATATGAATTGGGATTCTAATAGTTCTTGCTTGATCAGCAATTGCTCTTGAGATTGCTTGTCTAATCCACCATGTAGCATATGTTGAAAATTTGTATCCTTTTTTATATTCAAATTTATCAACAGCTTTCATTAGACCGATGTTTCCTTCTTGAATTAAATCAAGGAAAGGTAAACCTCTATTTGTATATCTTTTCGCAATAGATACAACTAGTCTAAGGTTTGACTTCGCCATTCTGTTTTTAGCTTCGTCTGTGATTTTTTTACCAAGTTTAATTTGCTCAAGTACATCTTTTAACTCATCTTCTTCAAGATCAAATCCACCTTCACTAGCTTGTGCAGTTTGATAAAGTTTTTTAATTTCCATATATGTAGAAACCATTGTAGCTTCTGGAACCATACCAATAATATCAATTTTTGAAAGCGTTAAAATTTTCTCTAAAAGTTTTTTATGGTTTTCAAGTAGGGTGTCATTAAATAGTGGAAGTTTGTACTCTAGTCTTTTTAATTCTATCTCAAATCCATCAACACTTGTTAATGAAGTTTCCATAGCTTTAACAATTTCTGCAATTAGTTTACTTGTAGGTCCAAGTTCAATTAAACTTTCTTTTATAAGTTTCTTTTTAAAGGCACCTTGTAAATCATATGTTAATAAATCAATCTCATCACCACTTAATGCAACTTCTTTCGATGTGAATTTTAACCATTCTTTTTTTGCTTTTTCAAGTAACTTAAAAGCCTCTATAATTTTTTGAGCTCTTTTATCTAATTTCTTATCTTTAGATTTACTTTCCTCTTCTTCAGTAAGTACTTCATCTTCAATAATATCATCAGCTTCAGAATCAACATCTGACTCCTCATTGTCATCATCAAAGTTTTTAAATAATTCTTTTACTTTTCTTTCTCTATTTACAAGTGGCTCTTTGTATTCTAAGATAAAATCAACTAAGTAAGGAACAGAACAGATAGCATCAAGAATGGTGTTTTCACCTTTTTCCATTGATTGACTAATCTCGATCTCTTCTTCTTTTGTTAAAAGAGGTACTTTCCCCATCTCTCGTAAGTACATTCTTACAGGTGAGTCAGAACGACTCCACTCTAAAAGTTCTTTACTTTTTAAAAGGTCAAATTCTTCACCCTCTTGACTCTCTTGTCTTTTAATTCGAGCATCTTCTTTTCTTTTATACTCTTGCTCATTAAGTCTTTTAGCTTGCTCTTTTGAACTCATAAGATCAACATTAAATAGTTGTTTTTGTGCTAAAATCTTTTTTACTACAGCAGCTGTTGGAGCTTTTGGGAAAAGTAAAATAAGATTTTCATGGGTTAATGTTCTATCTTTATTTTCTTTGAAAATTTTCTCTATTGCTTTATTTATATCTTTTACTTTTGGTGCCATTTAGATCGGAGCCTTTTGGTTTGAATTTTAAGGTGTATATTATACCCAAAGTACTTTAAGAAAATGATTAATTAATAATAATTTAGATAAAATGCACGATAATATAAAATTTATTTTAGAATTAAGGAAATATATAAATGAATAAAATTACTGGAAAAGTTTGGAACTTTGGTGATAATATTGATACAGATTTAATTATCGCGGCAAGATATTTAAATAGTAGTGACCCACACCATTTAGCAAAATATGTTATGGAAGATGCTGACCCTGAATTTGCATCAAAAGTTCAACCAGGAGATATAATAGTTGCTGGAGAAAATTTCGGATGTGGAAGTAGTAGAGAGCATGCCCCGATTGCTTTAAAAGCAGCTGGAGTAGCAGCAATTATTGCACCGTCTTTTGCTAGAATATTCTATAGAAATGCGTTTAATATGGGGTTGCCAATTTTTGAATTACCTGAGTCTTTAGAGATAAAAGAGGGTGAATTAGTATCTGTTGATTTAGATGCTGGTACAGTAGAAAATATTGATAAAGAAACAACATATAACTTTACTCCAATTCCTCCATTTATGCAAGAATTACTAGCTGATGGTGGATTAATGAATTTTGCTAAAAAGGAAGCACATAATGCCTAAGAACTATAATATTTCACTAATTAAAGGTGACGGTATAGGTGTAGAAATAGTTGATGAAGCAGTAAAGGTTTTAGATGCAGTTGGAAAGAAGTTTGATATAAATTTTGATTATAAAGAATACTTAATGGGTGGATGTGCAATTGATGCAACTGGAAATCCATTACCTCAAGAAACTGTTGATGGTGTTTTAGCTAGTGATGCATGTTTATTTGGTGCAATTGGTGGACCAAAATGGGATAATCAACCAAGAGAACTTAGACCAGAATCTGGACTTCTTAGATTTAGAAAAGAGATGGGTGTATTTGCAAATCTTCGACCTGCAGTTGTATATGATGAGTTAGTTGATGCAAGTTCTTTAAAACCAGAAGTTATCAAAGGTGTTGATATCATGGTTGTAAGAGAACTAATTGGTGGAATTTATTTTGGTGAACCAAAAGGTAAGACAGAAACTAAAGGTTGGAATACTATGGTTTATGAAGTATATGAGATTGAAAGAATTGCTCATGTTGCTTTTAAACTTGCAATGAAAAGAGATAAGAAACTTTGTTCTATTGATAAAGCAAATGTTCTTGATGTATCTCAATTGTGGAGAGAAACTGTAGAAAGAATTGCAGTAGAATATCCAGAAGTAGCGCTTTCTCATATGTATGTTGATAACTGTGCTATGCAACTTATTGCAAACCCAAGACAATTTGATGTTATTTTAACAGGAAATATTTTTGGTGATATTTTATCTGATGAAGCTTCTATGTTAAGTGGTTCTATTGGATTATTACCATCTGCAAGTACTGGTCTTAAAACAGCTGTTTATGAACCAATTCATGGTTCAGCTCCAGATATTGCTGGACTTGGTATTGCTAATCCAATTGCTACAATTTCTAGTGCTTCTATGATGCTTAGATACTCTTTAGATGAAGAGGCTGCTGCTGATGCTATTGATGCTGCAATTAAACAAGCTATGGCTGAAGGTTACCGAACAGGTGATTTAGCTGCTTATGATTGTAAAGAACAAGTGAATTGTTCTAAAATGGGAGATATAATAGCTAGTTATATTTAATATCTATTATACTTTATAAAAAAAGGAGAGACATATTTGTCTCTCCTTTTTTATTGCATTATTGCATGAATTAGAATAGTTCCACTTCAACTTTTTCTTGATACCTTACAACTTTATCTCTTCCACTTTCTTTTGCTTCATAGAGTGCAATATCTGCATTTTTCATAACTAAATCAAAATTAGTAGAATCAGCAGGGAACATTGAAAGACCAATACTAATTGTTTTTCTTAGTTTATTTCCTGCATATACATTTATCTCATTTTTACCAACATTAACTCTTAATTTATTTGCAATATCTATTGCTGATTCTTCACAGTCAATTCCTACAAGTAATACAATAAATTCTTCACCCCCATATCGTACAACAATATCAGAATCCCTTACATTCTCAGTCAAGATTCTACTAAGCTCTTTTAACACTAGATCACCAATATCATGTCCATATTCATCATTAACTGCTTTAAAATGATCCATATCAAGCATTAATACTGCAATATTTATTTTCTCTCTTAATGCTTGTGGCACAAGTTTTGTCAAATGTTCATCTAAAAATTTTCTATTATATAGATTTGTGAGTCCATCTTTAAAAGCAGAGTCTTTGAGTGCTGATAGTAAAAATTTTACTATAAGTGATGGAGCAGCTTCAACAAAATAATTTTTAATCAAAGGTATATTTTTCTTTAATGTAGCTAATTCCTCTTCAGTGTTTAAGACAAAATTTATTGTAAGTATAGATTTTGCTCCTATATCTATGTATGTACAATAGTATAATTTATCATTATTTGAAAAGTTTGGACACACTTGATGACTTTCTACACTGACTACATCATTTGTACTTCGTGACGCCCTACAAAGTTCAGGATTGTTTTTTATTTTTAAAGAACAAAAATCAGCTTGACCAGTTGTATAAACAACATTTGTTTCATTTTTTAGGTAGTTTTGCTCCATAAATGTAAATTGAGTTAATCTAAACTTATTTTTTAATATTTGTGCTAATCTAAAATATATTTCATCTACAGTGTTATCAATCTCAATCTCTTTTTTAAATTGATAAATTTCTGCTAGATTTCCAATAATTCTTTGAGAATTTAACAATGGGTTATTTGTTGTATTTATTTGATTTCCAACAAATACATTAAGTTTTTTATCAATATCTGTAAAAGTAGTGCTTAATCCATTTACTAAGAGATTATACTCTTTTATTAGATGTTCAGACTCTTCTGTAAGTCCTTTTTTATTAAGTATATTTGTAAAGGTACCATTTGAAATATTTCTTATTTTATCGCTTAACTCTTCAATAGTCTCTAGATGTGGTTTTAATATTTTATTCGCAAAAAATATCACTAATATAATTGCTAGTATTGTAAATAATACAATAGTAAATGAGAGTTTTAATCCTGAAGTTCGTATATCTGATACATCCATAACAATACTTAATGCACCAAGAGTATCTCCATATTTTACATCATGACAGCTAGTACAGTTTGCTATATTATTTTGTTCAGCTTTATAGGGTATGGTTACTCGTATTTTGCTACTTGCAAAATTCTCTTCTATTTTATATTCCATTTTAGAAGAAGTGAGAACTTTTTTATCAATAGCATCTCTTGGTTCTTCTAACTCAGATGCTTTTCCATATTGATTTATAACATTTTCACCACGAATAACCCAAAGAAGATCAACATTATTCATGTCAGTAATAGATTTGATATATATGTCTCGTTTATCCATAGTATCATTAACCATATATGAGGTAAGGCCATTTTTTACTACTTCTGAGATGGCTTCAGCTTTATTAATAGCTGATTTTATTCCATGTTCTCTAAAGTTATAGGATTCTATTAGTGCTAGTCCAATACCAACAAGCAACATTACTATAATCAGTTTTGATAAGACTTTCTTTTTCATATATACTCTTTTATTATTTTATTAAAATAGATCAATAATCTCTTCATCTATGTGAAATCTTAAAACTCGATTTCTACCACTATCCCTTGCATCACTCAATGCCATTTCTGTATTTTTAACTATTTCATTTATATCCAATGAATCATCTGGAAACATAGATACTCCAATACATACAGTTTTTTTAAAATGATCACCATTTGGAGATAATAAATAACTATTTGCTAATTTATCTCTTATTTTATCAGCTAATTCCAAAGTTCTTGATTCTGTGTCAATATTAATCAATAAAACTAAAAATTCTCCACCACTAAATCTGACAGCTATATCTGATGTCCTTATGTTGTCTTGAATTGTTTTTGCATAAAGTTTTAAAAATTCATCTCCAAATTCATCTCCATGTTCATCATTTACTGCTCTAAATCTATCAATATTAATAAGCAGTGCACCTATTTTCATTTTTTCTCTTATTGCTAGAGGTATTAATGTTTTCATTTCATTATTAAATGATATACGGTTTTCTAGTTTAGTTAATGGATCAACTGTTGTTGATTTTTGTAGGTCAGTTAATACAAATTGAATATAAAGTAGCTGTACTAGTTCCGAGAAGTAACTATTTAAACTTAACTCTTCATATTGTGAAAGAAGTTGATTATTTAATGATACGGTTATTATAGTATCATTTGATACTTTACTATTAAAAGTATAAGGTTTTTTTAGATTAGAACCTTCTTGAAATAAGATAGTTTCAATATTATTTGTGAAAATTGATATTTTAAATGTATCAATATTAAATTCATGTTGTAGTTCATGTTTTATTTTTTCATAGAGTCTATTTGCACATAAATCATCTTCAATAGAATGTTTAAACTTATTTATTTTGGATAATGTTGTAATTATTTGTTTTACTTCATCAATATGAACTTCATCCACAATATCTTCTAGTCTATCTATTAAGGTGTTATATTTATGTGTCATATTTAATACCCTTTATAAATAATTTATCCATGCTTTGAGTGATTCTCTTTGAGATAACAAAGTAGTTTTTCCTCCATGTCCTGGGTAGATAATAAAGTCTTTATTCCATTGTAAAACTTTATGTAAACTTTGTATCATATCTTCTGGACTTGAATATGGAAAATCTACTCGTCCAATTGAACCATCAAATATAAAGTCGCCACAAAATAAAGCATTCTCTATTTGAATTGCACTACATCCTGGTGTATGACCAGGAAAGTGATGAAACTTTATCTCTACACCTTCTATTGTTATTGCCTGGTCATGCTCTATTTTTACATCTACTTTACTAGAAGGAGTTCCTTGCCCGAAAGGATCATCTTTGAGCATAAAACAATCATCAATTGGACAATAAATTGGAATATTTAATTTCTCTTTTACCTCTTGATTACTCCATACATGATCAAAATGTCCATGAGTATTTAGTATTGCAACTGGATTTGTTGTATTTTCTAATACCCATGATGTAGCATCAACACCTGGGTCAATGATAAAGTCTTTGCCATCTATTGTAGCAATATAACAATTTGTTTGATATGGACCCATTGGTGCTGATTTTACATCCATTATTTAAACCATCCTTTTACTGTATCAAAAATTCCAGAAAACATATCTTCATGTGGTTTTGATTCAATTCCAAAGCTTTCTTGTAGTTTTCCAAGTAACTCTTTTTGTTCACTATTTAAGCTCTCTGGGTATTTTATCTTAATTTGTACTATAAAGTTACCTTTTCCATATCCATTGACACTTTTTACACCTTCACCTTTAAAAGTGAATTGTTGTTTATCGACTGTACTTGCTGGAATTTTTAATTCTAATTCACCATCTAAACTAGGAACAGTAATAGTATCACCTAATGCAATTTGTGTGAAAAATAATGGTACTTCTAAATAAATATCATCATCATGTCTTACAAAATGTTTATCTTCAATCACATTAATACTTATGTATAGATCGCCTCTAGAACCATCAGGAGCAATATTTCCTCTTCCCCCAACTCTGATTCTATTTCCTGTATTTACACCTTCTGGAATGTCAACCTTGAAACTTTCATTTTTCTCATCGTATCCAAGACCTGAACAGTCAGTACATTTTTGTGCAACTGATTGTCCAGTACCTTCACAATGTGGACAAGTTTGTGCAAAAGTCATAAACCCTTGTTTCATATGAACTTGACCTTGACCGTTACATGTTGAACAAGTACTTAGTTTTCCACCTTTAGCACCAGTTCCTTTACATGACTTACATGCAGTTTTATATCTATATTTTATCTCTTTATTTACACCAAAAATAGCTTCATTGAATTCTAAGTTAATTTGGATCTCTGTATCTAGATTATAATTATATGTTTTTCTTTGTCTTTGTGATCTTCCACCACCAAAACTTCCTCCAAACATCTCTTCAAAAATACTTCCTAAGTCATCAAATCCTCCACCTCTAGAGAATCCTCCACCTTGTCCATGTCCTTCAAGACCTTGTTTACCATATCTATCATAAATAGATTTTTTCTCTTCATCACTTAAAACTTGATACGCTTCGTTTACCGCTTTAAAATTTTCTTCAGCTTCATTATCACCTGGATTTTTATCTGGGTGATACTTCATTGCCATTTTTCTATAGGCTTTTTTTATAGTACTCTTATCAGCACTTTTTTCTACTTCTAATATTTCGTAATAACAAAGATCAGTCAATATCTTTCCTTTAATAATAATTTATAATAAGCCTTGATTTTACCTAAATTTAGCTATAATCATTCTTATGAATAAAGGTTTAGAAAAATTTTACGATCTCGTTGAATCATTTGAAATGTTACCCACAATAGGGAAAAAATCTGCAATTAGGTTAGCGTACCATATAGTCACAGAAAATACATATACAGGTATGAAATTAGCACATAGTATAGAAACTGCAATTAGAGATATTAGAAAGTGTGTAAAGTGTCACGCAATGAGTGAAAATGAAATATGTGAGATATGTCTCGATTCAGATAGAGATGCAGCTAAACTTTGTATAGTTCAAAGTGCTAAAGATATATTTATAATTGAAGAATCAAAACAATTTTTTGGAAAATATTTTGTTATTGAATCTTTAGAAGATAATATTATCAAAGACTTACTTCGTGTAGTTACAAATTCCAATGTAAGTGATATTTTATTTGCAGTTACCCCTAGCTTAGCTAATGATGCTTTTATACTTTACATAGAAGATAGATTGAAAAATAAAGAGATAACTTTTACAAAAATAGCACAAGGTGTTCCAACAGGGGTGAGTTTGGAAAATGTAGATATACTATCACTTTCCAAAGCGATTCATGGGCAAACTAAGATATAAATAACTTAGTTAATAAATCTTTTTTTAGTTTTATAATACCCTTCAAATCTATTAATAGTTTTGTTTTTTTCTATCTCTTCCAAAGGTTTTGGAAGAGCTTTTGTTTTATTATCTTCTTTGATAGTTACTTTTGGTAATTTTGATTTGTTTTTTGACATACTATTTTGATTCTACAAATTTCTTAATTCTTGAAATACCATCTCTAATAATATCTTCACTTGTTGCAAAAGACAATCTAAAGTATCCCTCAAGACCAAATGCAACACCAGGAACTACTGCTACACCAACTTCTTCAAGAAGATCTTTAGAAAATTGCATACTATCATTAGAAACACCTTTGATATTAACAAATAGATAAAATGCACCATTTGGTTTAACTACAGTTAATCCATCAATTTCGTTGATAAGTTCAACTGCAATATCTCTTCTTTTTTCAAACTCTACTCTCATTGTTTCTATATCAGTATCAGCATTTCCATCTAAAGCAGTAATTGCTGCAGCTTGTGTGATAGAGTTGATATTTGATGTAGATTGTGATTGAAGTTTTTTCATAGCTTTTACAAGTGCTTTGTCTTTTGAAGCTAGGTAACCAAATCTCCAACCAGTCATAGCAACCGATTTACTTAATCCATTTACTGTAATTGTTCTATTGAACATATCTTCACTTACACTTGCAACTGCTGTAAAATCACTATTGTCATACACAAGTTTTTCATACATTTCATCACTAATAACTGTAATATTTGTACCCTCTAACACTTTACCTAAAGCGATAATTTCATCTTTAGTGTATACACTTCCTGTTGGATTTGATGGTGTAGTTAATATAAGCATTTTACTTTTTGGTGTAATTGCATTTTTTAATTGTTCAGGAGTGATTTTAAATCCACTCGCATCATCTGTAATAATCTCTACGGGTGTTCCACCACTATATAATACTAATTCAGGATAAGTTACCCAGTATGGTGCAGGTATAATTACCTCGTCACCTTCTTCAATTCCTGCTTGAAAAATGTTAAATAAACTATGTTTAGCACCAACACTAACAATAATTTCTGAAGGATCATAATCTAAACCATTATCTCTTTTTAATTTAGCCGCAATTGCTGCTCTACATAAAGGTGTACCTTCAACTGCTGTATATTTTGTATCATTATTTTCTAACGCTTTAATTGCAGCATCTTTTATAACTTGAGGTGTTCCAAAATCAGGTTCTCCTGCACTAAAACTTAGTACATCTTTTCCACTCTCTTTTAATTCTCTTGATAGTGTTGTAATTGCTATTGTTATTGACTCAGAAAGTCTATCCATTCTGCTTGCTATTTGCATATAGTTGTTCCTTATTAGAAATTCATTTTATTTTGTTGGAATTATACACTAAATTTAATCAATATTTTATTAAGTTTAAGATAGCCTAATATGTTAAAAAGGAAATAGAATGAAATTTATTTACATAAGTTTATTACTTTCTATAATATTTATTGGATGTGGATATAAAGCTGATCCAGTTTATGTTGATAATAGTGAAAAAAATTTAAAAAAGTAGAGAAGTAAATTGATGATATATGATTACTTAATAATTGGTGCTGGGATATCAGGATTAAATGCAGCAAGATTAATACCTCAAGATAAAAAAGTATTAATTGTATGTAAAAAAACTCCGTGGGAGTGTAATACTTTTTGGGCACAAGGTGGAGTGGTTCGAGCTAGAGATAAAGAGGATGTTCCCTTTCATATTGAAGATACTATGCACGCAGGTGTTGAACTAAACGATTTAAAAGCTGTTGAGATATTAAGTGAACACTCAATCGAGGCTATTGATGATTTAATAGATAATGGTTTTGAATTTGATAAAAATGCAAAAGGTGAGCTAGCATTTACTAAAGAAGCAGCACATAGTACAAGTAGAATTCTTCATGCAGACGGTGATGCAACGGGACGAATGTTGCATATGTTTTTATTACAAAAATGTCCACATCAAGTTGTAACAAACTCAATTGTAATTGATCTTTTATATGAAGATAATATCTGTTATGGAGCACACATAATTGCAGATGGTAAGGATAAAATAGTTTATGCGCATAATACTATTATAGCTAGTGGTGGAGTAGGTTCTATTTATAGGTATCATACAAACTCAACAACAATTGCTGGTGATATTCAAGGTATATGTGTAGAAAAAGGTATTCCTTTAAAAGATATGGAGATGATGCAGTTTCATCCAACAGTATTTGTTGAGTCAGATAATGCTAGGAAACAATTATTGACGGAAGCCCTAAGAGGTGAGGGTGCAATTGTTGAGGATGAAGAGGGATACGCATTTTTAAAAGATTATCATGAAGATAAAGAGCTAGCCCCTAGGGATGTTGTGAGTCGTGCAATATTTGATTATCATAAAAAAACAGGTTCTAAAGTATAT
>JGI997J19993_1000393_pt1 | contig 13073 bp, 10 predicted proteins | sample Etolagbewater25m_FD_19993 | JGI IMG/M metagenome (IMG submission 19993)
ACATTAACAATCTGATTCGCACTGGGAAGCCCGTCTTCACCAATAAAAGTAATCTCAACAAGCCCATCTTCCGTTTCTAATAACGAGTTACTAACAACCTCAGTAGAGGCATTTTTTATAGTCACGTTTAAGCCAGTAGAAATTGTAGAATCAAAACTCTCTGGAGAAACTGAAAATTCAATTACCTTGGTATAACCAGAATAAATAATAGTAACTTCACCTTCAGAAGGAGTGGTTAATCCAGTAGGCAGGACCAATTGTAACTCTACCCCACCCAGTAAATCGGTTGTTGGTGTATTTGACTGAATAATACCCAGTGTTGTTTCTACAGAAATTTGCTCATTTTTCACAAGAGAACGGTCTTGATCAACCACTTTAATGTAAAAGACTACGGTTTCACCTTCTATAAACTCTGTAGTTTCTAATGAATCAGCGTTCCGTACTTCGACATTAATCCCAGGACTCAAGTCATCAAAGCTTGCGCCACCTCCCCCACCGCAACCAGAGAGCGCGAGTACTGTAATCAATCCTAACCATGTGAATAAAATCTTAACCATCGGTTTATACCTCTTTTCGGGAGATGAACGCTTGTGACAAGGTGCCAGAGTCTATGTACTCCAACTCGCCCCCAATAGGGATACCTTGCGCTAAACGCGTTACTTTGATATTGCGATCACGAACCATCTGCTGAATATAATGCGCTGTAGCCTCACCTTCAACGGTCGGATTGGTCGCAATAATTAATTCTACCACTCCTTCTATGGATAAACGAGCATCCAGTTCGTTCAGGCCAATCTCTTCTGGACCGATACCGTCAATGGGCGATAGGTGCCCCATCAACACAAAATATTTACCTCTAAAAATGCCCGACTGCTCTATGGCAATCACATCAGAGGGCGATTCAACAATACAAAGCTCTTCTGCGTGACGTGACGTTGAAGTACAAATTCCACAAATAGGTTCTTCAGACAGGTTACGACACTGTTCACAGTGGCTGACTTTTTCGAGCGCCTCTTCTAGTATTCTGGCTAACTTATGGCCACCAGAACGATTCTGTTCTAAGAGGTAATACGCCATGCGTTGGGCAGATTTAGGCCCAACGCCAGGTAAAACCCGAAAGGATTCAATTAATTCAGTAATTAAGGGACTGTACATAAATAGTCAATGCAAAAGTAAGCAGACCTGCTTAAAATGGCATTTTCATTCCTGCAGGTAAGTCCATACCATTGGTTAAGCCACCCATTCTTTCTTGAGTTACGTCTTCTACACGACGCACAGCACTGTTAACTGCTGCTGCAAATAGGTCTTCTAACATCTCTTTGTCGTCCATTAAGCTGTCGTCAATTTCAACTTTAACCAACTCGTGCTTACCGGTCATCATCACTTTAACCATGCCACCACCCGCTTCACCAGACACTTCCATTTTAGCAATTTCTTCTTGCGCAACTTGCATGTTCTTCTGCATCTCTTGCGCTTGCTTCATTAAGTTACCGATACCACCTTTTCCACCAAACATACTTTTTCCTTTTTCAAATAAACGAAATTACTTAACTTAAATTTTTACTTTCTAATTAACTGGGCGAATACTATTTGGAATCACTTCCATGCCCAATTCGGTCATAAAACTATTCACGACAGGATCGGTTTGAATCGATACTTCAGCCTGATGTTGTTTTTCAACGGCCAAAAACTGCTCATGTTTTGCTGGCGTATTGTGGTCGTTAAAATCCACAAATACCAACTGGACATCATGCCCTAAACGCTGTTGCAATACTTCTGTTAAACGCAATACCGCCATATCGGTTTTAGCATAGGCTTGTTGCGGATCGACACTTAACTGCCATTGTTGTGGCGAATAATCGACCAACACACTTTGACGCGTTAATTCTGCAGCCATGCCTTCCGGCTGAAGCTGATCCAACACTCCAAGCCAAACAGATAAGCGATTCTGGTCATTGAGTTCAGCATAATTAATCTCCATAACATCAGTCGCTTTAATCGAATTTGATGGTGCCTTATCACTCTGTTGCGCTAAAACATTAGTCTCGGTTTGGCTGACTAATTGCGAATCAATATTCGGCACCGGTTGCGCATTGGCCACCCTATCAGCCACCGAAATCCGATTATTATGCGCGACAGCATTATTCTGTGATAACCCCGCGTGCGCTATGTCATGCTCTGGCTCAAACATAGGTTGAGAATCAATATAACCCGCTTGGTTAGCTGAGTGAAGTGCTGCTTTTGATTCATGATTTACGGACAACGGTTGCGCAAGCTCTGAGACCGTTTCGTTAGTCTGTTGCGTATTAAAATGATTCGCCGTTGCCGCTTGGGGCTTTCCCAAAGGCTGTTTTAACCTCTGTTTAATCTGGGCTAAATGATCATTGGCCATGTCTGTTGAACTGGGCATGGGTTGACGTTGCATAGCTTCATTCTGACTTGGCGGATTAGACATAAACGACGGCGTATCGCCTAACGGCTGATTTTGCATTGGCGTCGAAACCGGTTCGTCATTATCCCAAGGTGGCGCGTCATCAAACATCGACTGGTGATTCACGTCATCATAAGCGCTATTTATATTGACAGATGGAGCTTGATTATGTGTATAGTCGTTGGCATCTTGTTCTGTAGATGTACTCTGACAGGCCTGCTCAGAACTTGACTCTATGGCAGCTGCAGGTTTGGAGATTGAAGCCACATCATCGGGCGCGGATTGTGGCTCAGGCTTAGATTTGTTTTTAGACATCAACGAACGCGCCGATGATAAAGCTGAAAGCACCGCTTGCGGATCTTGGTCAACTAACATGGGTTCAGTGAATTGAGGTTCTACATTCGCGTTAGTTGCTTGCAATCCAGAATCAACAGGCGGTTGAGGATGCTCCACAGCCGGACTTTGAACAGGTTGAATCTTTGGGCTAGAAATTACGTTTTCAGCCGGTTTAACAACTGGACTCGAAACCGTATTTGAAGCTGACACTACCCTTTGCTTCACTGAACGGCTAGGTGAAATACCTGCTCCACCATCAGCACTTATATCCGACCCTTCAGGCTGAAACGCCAACATGCGCATTAAGGCCATTTCAAACCCAATGCGAATATCGGGCGCTAACTGCATATCTTGTTTGGACAGCAACGCTATTTGATACAACAACTGCACTCGATCCGCACTGAGTTGTTGACCTAAATCGGTAATGACCTCTTCAGGTAATAAGGTTGCATCACTCACACCACCCAACACTTGGCTGTAAGACAGCGCGTGCAAAGTCTCAATTAACTGCGCCAAAAGCGCCGCGTAATCAACACCCATTGCGGCCAATTGTTGAATAATCTCTTTAATCTGCTGAGGCGATTCATCTGCTAAGGCCTGCAAAATGGCGACCGTGTATTGTTGGTCAACCAAGCCCAACATGGTTTGCACTTGCTCAAAGCGAATCTCACCGGCGCCATAGGCTATTGCTTGGTCTAACAAACTTAACGCATCGCGTGCAGAACCATCGGCACTTTTGGCAATTAAAGCTAAAGCACTCGATTCAAATGGCAGGGTCTCTTGTTCAAGAATGTGCGCCAAATGGCCTTGAATTTGAGTTTGCGTTAAACGCATCAAGTTAAATTGCAAACAGCGTGAAAGCACGGTGCTTGGTAACTTATGTGGATCGGTGGTCGCCAATAAGAATTTAACGTGCTCGGGCGGCTCTTCTAAAGTTTTTAACAGCGCATTAAAACTGCTTTTAGAGAGCATGTGCACTTCATCGATCAAGTAGACTTTATAACGCCCTTGGGTTGGCGCAAACTGCACATTATCTAAAATCTCACGGGTATCATCCACCTTGGTACGGGACGCCGCATCCACCTCAATCAAATCAATAAAACGGCCTTCATCAATCGCACGACACGTATCACAGACACCACAAGGTGTGGAAGAGATGCCTTCTTGACAATTTAAGGCTTTAGAGAAGATACGAGCAATGGTGGTTTTACCGACACCGCGTGTTCCGGTAAACAAGTAGGCATGATGTAAACGATTAGAATCCAGTGCGTTTGACAAGGCCTGCATAACATGCGCTTGCCCGACTAATTCAGCAAAGTTTTTAGGGCGCCACTTACGGGCTAGTACGGTATAACTCATGAAATTTTATTGATCCGTTAAAGCAAGTAAAAAGAGAAAACAAGCCGTTATTTTAACGTCATTCAAAGCAAAAAAGAGAAAAATAGCAGAGCATTTAAAATAGAAATTTTAAATTGGAAATTCCAGAGTATAAATACGAGAAAAACAGAGTAGAAAGTAAGGGTGGCAACCCTACCCGCCTTACCTCGGCGCACGCATCAGAAGGTACCGTTGCTTCCTTCCGGACCTGGCGGAGTTCCCAACTTAGCGTCGCGAGGGGACGAATAGAGTCACCATAATATGGAGCGGGTAAGGAGAATCGAACTCCTCTCATCGGCTTGGAAGGCCGAGGTAATAGCCAATATACGATACCCGCTTCGTTGGTGGAGAGCGAGGGATTCGAACCCTCGATAGGGATTAACCTATACACACTTTCCAGGCGTGCGCCTTCAGCCGCTCAGCCAGCTCTCCTAACGAACTGCGGATTATAGACACTTAGATGAATAATGTCCAGTGAGAAACCTGTAATCCAATAAATCAACTTAGCCAAAGTGAAGAAGCTTTGCATGAGGTTTTTTTAAATTACTCCCAAGCATCAGAAAGCAAACCACCTTTGTAACTCATTTTTTTCATTTCACAATCTAATGCTTCGTAAGCACGTTCGTAACCCATGCTTGAACCCAATAACATCCCCATTAAACGTTGCGAAAGCGTCGTTTCTAAATCGGCACGCTTAATAATGGAATTACAACTTTCATAAACGGGGCTAGCCGATGTACCGTACGCTAAGCAACGAGATTTTGACTGCCCAACCCCACTTGTTCCAGCAATACAAATCCCTACTTCACCAACATAAAATTGATCATCTAACACAACGGGGCGATGCGTTTCTAAAACAGGATCAGTTACACTTGTTAATACATCACCTAAGACACCGCCCAATAAATCAGTCGTTAGTGCGTTAAGTAAGCCACCGTCACCCACTAAAGAATCTAACAAACTACCCACAACACAACCTAGCCCTAATAAACCACAGTCAACAGGCTCTTTATCTTCGATAAGAAGGTCATCTAACACACCTAATACTGATTTAGAACCACAGCTGCTTGCTCTGCTCGTATCTGCAACGCTATCTAATATACTCAAATCTAAACCTAATGCAGCCCCAACTCCTAAAGAGTTACCACACTTATACTCTTCTAAAGGTAAACCATCATCAATTAAGTCTTGTTTGGTGTAAAAATTTGGACTCTCAAGTACATTAAGATCAAGTAAGCCAAGCGCTAATTCTTCAGGTACCTTTCGAGCATACATACCATCATCTGGCAATGTAAGTCCTAGCAAATTTGTTACCAGTAAACCTTGAGTAATATTATCAACAAGCCCTAAAACACCACTTTGTGCATAAATAGGATCCTCTCCATCGACAATCGTCACTGGCTTGTGTGTCAGCACCTTGGCAAAATTATCCGTTCCTTCATCGTTAAAGCCTTGGCTATAGAGGTTTACTAATCCAAGAAGATTTGCTTGGGTAGTTTCAGGAGGTACCCCCACCCAATATTGAGGAAAAGATTCCCATGGGTATTTACTTTCTGCCGCATTTCCAGGTTTGCTTGGCGTATAACCATACTTACAATAAGCTATACGGCTTTCTGAGTAGGGAGCTCCCACATTTATATCGTTATACTTTCCTGCTCCAACAGTTGTTAAATCAGAGTCTAAACACTTTTTATAGCGGTTATGACAAAAACAGCCATCGTCATTACTTGTTGCACCATACAGTGCTCGACCTTCTGGTTTAAAAAAGTTAAATACATCTTTTAAAGGTGAAATAGCATTATATTCACCGCTAGAAACTTCATAACTCTCGCCCATTTTTAACTGTACAGCAACCGCACTGAATTCAGGTGGTGGATTACCCGGTCCTACAGGTGCGGATGCAGGATTAAACTTTACATCATCGGGTAGTGGAACAAAACACTTTAACCGCTCCTCTTTAATCGTTGAATTACATTTAGCAACATCAAAATTACCAAATACGATTCGTAGATCAATGGTCTTATTTATTTCGATCTCAACTTGATCTAGTATCGCGTTGGTAACCTTAGCTGTTTGAGTATTTGTAACCTCATCATCTTCTTTATCTACCGCTATAAGGGCTAATTCTGAACGCAACGCGGTTGCTGCTATGGTTCTGGCGTAATTATCGAGCTCTCGATCTAAGATTTTTGCGTTGACGTAGTCAACCATCGCTATAAAGGCAAATAACGAAAGTATGATGGAGGCCACACCTAAAATTGAGATGGCGCCTCGTTGTTTTTTTAAACATTTTGATGACATCATAAGGTACTCGAGTATTTATTAATCACATTCATTGATTTTAAGGCTTTAAGTGCTCGTTATTTAGTCGGCCATAAATGTAAACAATTTGGCAGGCCTGCTAATTTTTAAACAGGCGAAAGAGGTCTGCTTTAGACATCAACACACCTAAAAAGTCGAATTAAAAGCCTCTACCCAGTAACACCATTCTCTCACCTAATAGTAGTATTAGATAGGGTGCTAACATAAACGGAAAAATAACGATGGCCATCTTGGCAGAGGTTTGAGCGGCTTTCTCTTCCATTAGCTGCTCACGGTCTTGATACATTCTTCTAGAAAAATTATTTAATGCTTCACTAATCGAACTTCCTAATTTTTCATTTTGGATGAGTACTTGCACCAAGTTTTCAATCTCTTTAGTGGGGTTACGTTCAGCAAACTGACGTAAAGCATCTGTTCGGTTAACACCCATCTGAATTTGCTCCAGCAAGTAATTAAACTCAAAACATATCTCTGGATTAATATCCTTAAGTTCAAAGGCGACCCTCTTCAAAGCCACCAGATAACTCAAACCAGCATTCATGCAGATATTACACATGTCTAAAAAATCGGGTAAGTTTTGGCTAATTTTAGAGAGCCGTTTCTGAGCTAGATAGAGCAAAATTCTTTCTGGCAGTATCAACGCAATAATTGGCAGCAATATAACAAACTCTAACCTTAAAACATTCCAACTCCAAAGTACCGCCGCAATCAAAGAGACGACAACGATACTGCTGTACTTAATAAAAAAATACGCTCCAATAGCATTATCATTACGATAACCTGCTCTCACAAGTTGCTGTTGGACAGCGTAGACCTCTTTTTCTTTTTTAGGGCCCATTGAACGGCCAAGCGAACACCACCAACAAACCGAACTGTTGCGGACTTCATTTGAGTAAGTACTGGCAAGCCCAACACGAGCTTTGATACGCTCTTTTTTAAGTTGTGCAGCTTGCAGGCGCAGCATTTTACCTACAAGCAACCAAACCGTTAAAAATGTCAGCATACCAACGACTGTTATCAATAATGCAAAAGTCATATTGGTCAAAACCTCAAGGTTAAAAATTGACAACTTACAAGGCAAAACATGGGCTCAGCCTCTTTTTATATTTGAAAATACGAGCTTATAACGACTTAATAACGAATTGTGCAGAGTTCATAGCGCCCCACTAATGTCTACTTTAATAAGCTATTAACCAATGTCAGATTACTTAAAGCACGATTGTTTAACGGATCTAATACCAATGCTCGTTTAAAAAAAGACCACGCTTCAAAGTAGCGTTTTTGTAAGAGTAATGAAAACCCTAGGTTATTGAGAGCACTTACATTCACTGAACGGTCGGTGCTTTTTAACCAGACATTGTAAACTTCCTCTGCAAGCGCGTAGTTTTCTTCCATTAAAGCGAGTCGAGCCAATTCGGATTCGTCGTCAATAGTATGGCTTGGTAATGTAACCGCTTGTTTCATGGCAACCAACGCCAAAGACCGCTTGTCCTGTTTTTCATAAATCTGAGCTAAAAGTCGGTAAGGTCGAACATCCGCTGGACTGTCTTTTCTAAGTTCATGCAAGATTGAGATTGCACGATCAAAATTATCGCGTTCAATTTCTAACCCGGCTAAATCGATTGCCAACTCATACTCTTGCTCCTCATTTAAAGTTTCTGTCAGACCTTTATCTAAGCTTTCAGGACGCGGAGCATCATTACCTAAAGCTTTGGTTGTTACTTGAGTGCAAGCACTCAAGCTGGCAACCATAAGAGTGGCTAATAAAATCTTTATCGTTGCACGAGAGTAAATTAGCATTAACGTTAATGTCCCTAAAAAAATAATACAGCGGAATAAATCAAAACTTCATGTTTAACATCTGACGCAAAATCAGCGTACCCACAGCAATCAAACTAATCGAAATAATGAAAAGCGTAAAGCCTGTTTCGTCATACAGAAAAAAATCCATGGAAGCGCGATCAAAAAAGTATTTATACCCAATATATAGAACGGGCGCCCCCCCTATAAACCATGCGGTAAAACGCGACTCAGCAGTTAAGGTTTGTAACTTACCTTGAAACACAACTCGACGGCGCATTAGATTAGATAACTCACCTAAAATAGCGGCTAACTGCCCACCTGTCTCACGCTGAATGATAAGCGTAATAACAAAAAACTGCGCTTCAGGCAGGTCAACTCTGTATTGAAATTCGAGTAAAATATCTCGCATACTCACACCCAATGTGCGCTGTTTATTAAGCAACGAAACCTCTTCAGCCAGTGGGCCATTCATTGTTTCGCCTACTGAGTTTAAAGCGCCGTCAATGCCATAACCAGACTGCAGGGATCGAACAACTGAATCTAGCATTTCAGGAAACTGCTGTTTAAGCTCTTTTTGACGTTTTTTGATTTTAAAAATCACAAAGGTTACGGGTAAGAAAGGCAAAAGTACGAGTAACAGAACTAGGTTTTCCGAAAGCATGTCAAAAAGCGTAACAAGCACCAAGAAACTCAATAATAACAGCACTACCTGAATCGTAATCAAGCGATTAACTTCTTTACCCTTTGCTATTCCTGCTTTCTTAAACTGTACATCAAGCCAAGCAGAACCACGTCGCCCCATTTTACTGGCAAATTCACTTCTAATATTATTGGCTGCAGGCGCATCTAGACCCACACGAAGCATCAAAGCTTCCAAAGCAGCTTTATTTTCGCGTCTGCGCTGATAGCTAATAATCGCTCCAATAATCATAAAAGGCAGCGTGACAACCAATGCAATTATTAAAAAACCAGAGTCCATCAGAATACTTCCTGAGTGAAGTTGAACAGCTCTTGTGGCAGCCTATAACCACTGTCTTCACATTTTTTACCACAAGCAGGCCGCAACCCACTAGACTTAAAGAATCCTCTCATCACTCCACTAGCATGATCCATTGTGGTTTCATAGTAGTAAATCTCTTGTGTGATCACGTTTTCCTCCTCAACCCCAACCACTTCAGTGACTGATTCAACACGCCGTCTACCGTCTTTTCCACGATTCACATAGATAATTATGTCAACTGCACTGGCGATTTGTTTGCGAATTGAGGCTGCTGGGATATCCACTCCACTCAAATTTATCATTAACTCCAAACGAGCGATGCTATCGCGTGGACTGTTAGCATGTAGTGTCGCCAAGGAACCATCGTGACCAGTATTCATCGCTTGCAACATATCCAATACTTCGCCGCCACGCACCTCACCCAAAACAATTCTATCAGGGCGCATACGTAAGGCGTTTTTAAGCAGATCTCGCTGAGTAATCTCTCCCACGCCTTCGGCATTTGGAGGACGTGTTTCTAAGCGCACCACGTGCTCTTGCTGCATTCGTAATTCGGCACTGTCTTCAATCGTAACGGTCCGTTCATTTTCTGGTATCAAGCCTGAGAGCATATTCAATGTAGTCGTTTTACCCGACCCCGTTCCGCCGCACACTAATATATTTAACCCAGACTTAACGCCAATATCCAAGAAATTAAACATCTGCTCAGTCATCGAGCCAAAAGCAATTAAATCTTTAGCTCGCAAATGTTGCTCAGGAAAACGTCGAATTGAAACACTAATACCATCCACAGCGAGTGGCGGAATAACAATATTAATACGTGATCCATCTGGTAGACGAGCATCCACCAACGGAGACGATTCGTCAACACGTCGCCCAGTCGTGTAGAGCATTCGATCCACTTTATTGCGCAGATGCTCTTCACTGATGAAAGTAACATCGGTCAGCACCAGCTTACCGCCACGTTCAACATAAATTTGTTTATAACTATTTATTAAAATATCCGAGATACTGTGGTCAGCAAGCAGGGGTTCAATCGGCCCTAAACCATAAATCTCATCTAACAATTCAACACTTAGTTGACGTACCTCTACCTCAGACAGCGGGTAATTAAGGGCCGCTGCATACTCACGTACCAAACCTTGTAAGCGAGGGCGCAACTCTTGACGTGTCTCTTTGCTATCGGCTTGATAGAAGGCATCATCCTCTGTTGCATTTTTTTGACAACGTTTTTTAATTTCTAAGAGCGTCGTATTTTGCGATAGATTAATATCAGAACCACTCCGTGCCTGCTGGTTTGCATCCTTTACCGTTTCATCTTTCTCTCCGTGCTTAGCTATCTTAGCTGTAATTTCACGCTGAGATTCAACCTGTCTTAATCGATCACGTAGGTTCATTATGAGTTTCCAGTTTTAGACTCGGTGTTCTGATCAAGCTGAGGTTCATTTTCCATGTCACGACCACTTAGAGCGTCATTTGAAGCAGGCTTTTTATTAGTCGTTCTCGCTTTTCTATCCATCCCTAAACGCTTCACAAACCAATCTTTTAAATTAAATAAAGTACTTTTTTTACGATTTGTATGTTTTGCATTATCAAGCACATCTATATGCAAACTGCCCGTATGTAAAATATTCGCAATGCTTTTTAACTGTCCATTTACAATGGAATCTGGATTATAGTCTTTGAGGAGCACACCCTCTTTTAAAGACTCTGTAAAATCCAAATAACGGTTAGATACGCGCACGACTGTATCGATATTTAATGCATCAATAACCTCATCCATCATCTCATCATTGTGGCTCGTATTACGGTTTACAACCAGCTTAATGGTCTCTTTTAAATAACCCAGTTTTTGAGTCAGCTGCATAACGGAGTTGACCGACCTTAATGATGAGAGCGATGGTTCGGCAATCAAAACAATGTTATCTGATTCATCTAAAGAGCTAAGTGTTAGTGCAGACAAGTCACTGGCGCAGTCAATAATGACATGATCATAATAGCGACGCAGTGCATGGATAATCGTCTTAATAATTTCACCGGTCAGACCATCTAGCTCACTGACCTCTCTCGGCAAAGATAACAAATATAATCCAGACTCATGGCGACTCAGTGACTCATAAATCAGGTTCTCATCAAACCGGTTTAAGTTGTAAACAAAGTCTGTAATTGAATAAAGTCGCTTATCCTCCATACTTAAATAGAGTGGTACGTCTCCAAGCGGCATATTTAGATCAACTAAAACGGTGCGCCCTTCGGTAAGATCATTTAAATGTGACGCGACATTAGTGGCTAAAGCAGTACAACCAACCCCTCCTTTTAAACTAAAAAAGGAGGAGACGTTACCGTTTTTACCTTGGCGACGGCGATCTTGCATATGCAAAATCGAAAGTATATTAAACACCTCATTTGGGCACTCTATAAATCCCACGACACCTTGATGCGACGCTTCAATTATAAAATTGACCTCTTTCTCCTTTAAGAGAATATAGATAGGTACCCCTTTTGCTAGGGTCAACATCTCATTGACCTGCTCTAAGGTGTACTCACGATCTCCGGCATACTCTAAAAGCACTAGCTCAATGTCGTCTGGCCAGAGAAGTGGAACCTCTTCTAGCGCTTCTAACGTGTACTTTGAAGCAACTGAGTTACGCACTGCTTCAAACAGGTCTTTATCCGTACCAAAGTAGAGCGCGTTTTTTAAGGTCATTAAGTTTGCAGAGAGCGACGATTGTGGCATTATGGTTTCTCCAGTCCAATTTTAGATGAGAGCTCCGGTAACACATACTGTCCTTCAGGCAGCTGTTTAGCTATAGTGCCCATAAAAAATCCATCCAAATTACTGGGTCTATCGATATTCTCACCAGGTAGCATAACTTTAGTGCCCGCTTCAATTGGTCTAACAAAAGTTGGCGTTACTAAAATAGCTAATTCAGACTGATCTTTGTCATAACTGGTTGAACGGAATAGCGCACCGATAATGGGAATATCTCCTAACAACGGCACCTTAGTAATCGAAGTTACTAAATTGTCTTGAATCAACCCGCCAATTACAAAACTCTCTCCCGCCGCCAGTGTGATAGTGGTCGTGGTTTTACGGGAACGAAAGCCCGGAATACTTACAGAATCCGCTTGATAAGAGACGCTATCATCAACCCCACTTACCTCGGGAGAGACCGTCATCTGAATCTCACCTGTTCGGGTGATAACAGGGCTAAAGCGCAGACGCACACCAAACTCTTTATACTCAACCGTAATGTTCTCGCCCTGCTGTGGAACCGGAACTGGCACTTCCCCCCCCACTAAAAACTCTGCGGTCTCACCCGCCTGAACAATAAGCTCAGGTTTGGCCAACACACGTGCGAGATTATTGCCTTCTAAAATTGAGAGTACACCAAACAAGTTACTGCCTGTACGGTTGACTCCTATTTGATACGCATCTTGAAACGGCAGAGTAATATTTTGATTACTACCTGCTACCACCCCTGCAACGTTCATTAAGAAATCGGTGGTCGTGTCTAAGCTTCCGGGTGGAAACAGACCAAAGCGGTCATTCTTAGATTGAACTCCGAAACTGCCTCCTGATCTAAAAGGATTGCCTTTAATGACCTCTGCAACGCGCACTGACAGCTTGATCTGCTGCGGCCCGCTAATGTTAATCATATTAATCACACTGAAACCAAGCGCGCTCATCACCGATTGAATTCGCTTCTTCTGAGCATTGTTGGGTACATCGCCACTTAACAACAACATATAATTACCAGCTAACGGCTGACTTCCACTGGAGCCACTCGTCGTAGCGCTTTG
>JGI997J19993_1000395_pt1 | contig 13011 bp, 15 predicted proteins | sample Etolagbewater25m_FD_19993 | JGI IMG/M metagenome (IMG submission 19993)
AGGCAAAAAACGAAACAGTTTCTTACGATAAACTTCTAATGCGTGTTGATAAAAAAACACTTAATCCTATACAAATAGAGTGTTATACCTCAACACAAATGCTTATAAAAACGCTTTTTTATAAAAAATCTAAAGACTTTGGCGACGGGATAGTTCGCCCTTCTGTAGTTGAGACTTCTTCTCCTATGTACAAAGGGTATAAATCAATTATGATTTATGGAACAATAACACCTAAAAACTTTGTGGATGAGGCTTTTACACTTGATAATTTGGAAAAAGCATCTGATTTAAGACGTTAATGCGAATGAAAAAGCTTCTTTTATCTATCTTACTTTTTAACTCACTCTTTGGGGATGAGTATGATTTTGACATGCAGGCTATAGAACAAGAGCCCTATGAGTACAGTGGATATTTGCGTTTTGAAGATAAAGCACAACATCTAAACGCAGCTGAAGATGAGTATCAAAATCTCATACACCTAGAGGGGCTCTTAAATTTTTCTTACTCTTATGAAACACTCAAGTTTCAATCATCACTTATGGCAACCAACAACTATATAAACAATGTTATTTCAGAGAATAATTTTCTTGCTAATGACTTCTATCTTGAAGCTGCGTTTAATGAAAATCATACACTTTTAATGGGTAAAGAGTCTCTAATGTGGGGGAAAGGATATTTTTTTAATCCTGTAGCATTTTTTGACAGACCAAAAGATCCAAGTGATCCAACTCAAGCCAGAGAAGGTTTTATCATTGCCAAATATAATTACAATAAAAGCTTTGATTTAGAGCTGAAAAACCTCAGCTTTGACCTCGTTTATTTACCATCAACAGAGAAAATAAACAAAGATTACTACAAACTAATCACACAAAATAAAAACGCAAACAACATAGCACTGCGTTTATATATGCTTTTGTATGACACGGACATAGACATCCTATATAATTATTCAGATATTGCTTCAAATAAAATAGGCTTAGATTTTTCAAAAAATATTCAAACAAATTTTGAAATTCACGCTGAATATGCAAATATTTTAGATGCTGGCGAGAGTTACCTTTTAGGACTTCGTTATTTGACAGATTTTGAGCTTACAATCATTAGCGAGTATCTTTATAACTCCGAAGGGCTCACCAAAGAAGAGATACAAAACAGTACACTCAAGATTCCTTTTATCGCAAAAGAGTATGCCATCACTCTCATTACACAAAAAGAACCCTTTAATTTTTTATACTTGAGTCTCTATTATAAAAATATGTTCAATCTCCAAGACCACTCAATGCAAAATAAAACAGGAGCTTCTTATTTATTTAAGAATAATATAAACGCAGATTTATCTTACAATATAAATAGTGGTGGTTCTCTCAGTGAATTTGGTAAAAAAAGTGTTGAAGATTTTTTATGGCTGCGTTTAACCTGGAACTTTTAGTAGAGATTCTCATTTAGCAATGCAATCAACTGAAGAGGATCAACTTGCAAACCTCCAACTCTTATACTAAAATGTAAGTGAGGACCTGTGATTCTTCCTGTAGCACCAGATAAACCAATAAGCTGGGACTTCTTCACAATATCACCTTTTTTGACCTTAAACTCACTCAAATGATAGTAACAACTATATATTCCTTGTCCATGATCAATGATAATTGAGTTACCAGAATAAAACCTATCTTGGGCAAGGACAACCTTGCCAGCATTACTTGCTACAATTGGTGTACCTACTTTTGCTCTAAAGTCCGTTCCGCTATGGTATCCATTAAGTGTAGAGTTATATACTCTCGCCTTTCCAAAAGAACTTGTAATTTTGGACTGCATAGGAACTATGTATTTGCTATTTACATAATTTTTAGGAGTTATAGTATTATATATTTTCATAGCTTGAGCATACTCTTTAGCAGTTCTTTTTTTTACTGCTTCACTTTTAGGGTTTACTTTTGACTTTTGAACTTCTATCCTTTCTTGCTGATATTTTCCATCTTCTACTTTAAAAAAAATAAGCTTTGAGCGTTTTTTGTCACTTTCTTTATAAATAAGCTCTACTTTTTTAGTACTAGGCTTTTCATAATAGCTTATAGGAAGTAAAACATACATTTTTTCACTCTGAGTAGGATGATTAAAAACTAAATAATTATCCTTACCCACTTTCAAACTATCATATTCAATATCTTTTTCTTTATCAAAAACAATCAGAGTAGTTCTTCCATTCGTGATTGTTGAATCTGAAATATCAAAGCTAAACGCAGTAAGTGATGAGACAAAAAGCAGTAAAATAAAAAAATATTTCATTAATAGTCTTTCATACTTCGTTCAATATCGCGTTTTTGATCTTTCTCTTTTAAATCGTTGCGTTTATCATGAAGCTGTTTACCTTTTCCAATAGCAATCTGAATTTTTACAATATTTCTTGCATTAAAATAAAGCTGCAGAGGCACTACTGTATAACCATCTCTTGTTACTGCTTTTAGCATTTTTAGTAACTCTTTTTTATGTAGTAAAAGTTTACGACTTCCTCTCTCCTCGTGTCCATAAAAATGATGTGTAGTCTCAAGACGTCCTATATGTGCATTAAAGAGGAAAGCTTCTTCTCCTACAAAACGGATAAAACTATCCTTTAAATTTACACGACTCGCACGGATACCTTTTACTTCACTTCCGCTCAGCACAAGTCCTGCTTCAAACTTTTCTTCAATAAAATAGTCATGATAGGCTTTTTTATTTTTTGCTACTGTTTCACCCATTTTAACTTTCCTCTTTTACTTTAAAAAAACTACTGCCACTACCACTAAAATAGTAACCATGCTTATAATACTCTTTTAACTCTTTATACGCCAAAAGTGCGGGTTTAAAGAGATCATTTGCTTCATCAGCTTTCATCTCATTTAAAATATCTAATGAACTTGTCTCTTTGAGTCTTTGCGTCTCAAAACCATCAATAGGTTCATAAAAACTCTCTCTGTAAACTTGATAAACTTTTGGAGTACTGATTTTTACATCAGGAGTAAAAACCTCAAAATCTAATAACTCTTCATCAAAGGCTGTAACAATCTCACCGATTCCACTAACATTTGCACTCTCATACCCATAAATAAAAAATGGAACATCAGCACCAACACTCAGTCCAATTTGCGCCAATTCATTTATACTGAGTCCTAAATGCAAAACCTCGTTGCACATCTTAAGATATGTAGCTGCATCACTGCTTCCACCACCAAGCCCAGCAAACGCAGGTATACGTTTGTCAACTTTTATAGCATGGGTCTGCATCAACTTTTCGAGTGCTTCAGATTTTGTAGCATTTCGAAGTGCAAAGTATGCTTTATAGATAGTATTTTGTTCAGTTTCACAAGAGAAATTGCCTATTATTTTAAACTCATTTGCTTTTGCATTAACTTTATCTTTTGAAATAAATGAAAGTTCATCATAAAGATTTTTTACTTTCATAAATCTCGAAACTATTTCGTGATAATCACCTCTCATACCTGTGATTTTTAAAAATATATTTACTTTGGCATATGCTTTATATATTTTCATAAGTATATTTACTTCTTTAGCATCTTACTCAACACATTCAAATCTTGTGTATTTGGTTTTTTAGATGCAGCTATATTTGAATCTTTTACATCTTCAATTAATTCATTTCTAACAATGGAAATATCCGAAGGGGCATCAATACCAAGCTTAACAACTCCCTTCTCTACTGATATAACTTTCACAGTTATATTATCGCCAATAACAATAGATTCATCTAGTTTTCTAGCCAATACTAACATGTATATACCCTACCCAGTTCATATTTTACTTCTGCATTTTCTATAGTGATTATAGAGATATTATCTCCGTTATCTAACCAATAACTTCCACTATCTTGTAATTCTAAATCTTCTAAAGCAAGAACTCTTCCATATTTAACATTTTCCATATCACCCGTATAAAAATTTCGTGGAATATTCAAAGACTCTTTAATATTTAATGCTTTTTCACCATCATATTGAAACTGTCCCTCATTAAGACGTTCTAAAGCGCTCAAGCTTCCATCTTGAACATTTAAGCTTTGCGCTATTATTCGTCCTAGTGAACGTATATATGTTCCTTCAGACACAGTCGCTTCAAAGGTGACAAAGGGGTGAGAATAATTAACAAGCTTAGTCTCATATATGGTAGAGTTTATTTTGTTGAGTGTAAACTCTTTTCCAGCTCTTGCTAAGTCATACGCACGCTGTCCATGAATGCGTTTAGCACTAAATATTGGCGGCTCATACTCCAACTCTCCCTCTAAAGATTTGACTGCGTTTAAGACGCTCTCTTTTGATAACTCTTCTAAAAGTGTAACTTTTTCTATCATTTCAGTATCAAGCGAATCACTTTTTGCACCAAGCCATAAAGTAGCTCTATATTTTTTGGGAGTTTTATTTAAAAATCTAAAGAGCTTTGTATGTGATCCAAAACCAACAAGTAAGACACCTTTAGCAAAAGGGTCAAGGGTGCCTGAAAAACCAGCTTTTTTGTTCTTGTATTTGCGTTTTAATTTTGAAAGAAATAAGTTTGAGCCAATTCCTGATGGCTTATAGGCAACAAAAAGACGATTCATAGCTTTTCAACGAAAGATGCTAATATATCTCTTTTAGTACCTGCAAAGTTAATATTGAGTTTAAACTCACGTCCTGATTTACTTATACCAATTACTCTGCCTGTTCCAAAGATTTTATGTCGGACTAGATCACCTTTTTTAAACGCAGTATTTTTTTCTACTATTAAAGAACCCTCGCAGAGTCCTGCTTCATTAAAAAATCTACTTTTTTGTAAATCACTTCTTCGACCTTTATAAAAACGGCTACCCGCATGAGAAAGAGTCAAAGTATCTTTAGCTCTTGTAAAAGAGACATACCCAAGACGGCGTTCTTCTTCTAAGTCACTTCCATCTCCCACAAGAGGTAGAAATCCCTCTTCAAGTCCTATAATAAATACATGATCAAATTCTAGACCTTTTGAAGCATGAATACTCATCATATAAATAGATTCGCCCTCAACTTGATCCTGTTCACTTTGTAGTGTCAGTTCATTTAAAAACTCATCCAAAGAGGCTTCTGGAGATTTTTTTACAAAATCACGAAAAAGTCCGTAGAATTCATCCATATTGAGAACTCGTTCACTCTCATCCTGCATACCTTTGTATATATCTTTTAAATGAAAAGTCTCTTCAAGAGTATCAATAAAATTATATGTAGACTCTCTTGCAACTACTGAAACATCTTCAATATCAGAAATAAATTTCTTTAAAGTTCCTGCATTTTTCTTTCTCACAAGAGCTTCGAGTTCAGCTATAGAGACATCTTTTATAAACTCAAATATAGATTTACCCAAGGAGTGCGCTGCTAACTCAACTTTTTCTACACTAGCCTTACCAAGTCCTCGCTTTGGTTTGTTTACTATGCGTTTAAATGAAAAATCATCATGGAAATTTGTTATTACTCTTATATATGAAATAAGATCTTTAATCTCTGCACGATCATAAAAACGCAGACCACCAACAAGTTTATAAGCTATTCCTGCACGATTTAAACCCTCTTCAATGGATCGACTTAAAACGTTCACACGGTATAAAATAGCAATATTGTTTGCACTGACACCAGAGTCTAAAAGAGTTTTAATTTTTATAGCTATCTTTCTAGCCTCTTCATTTTCATCGTTTGAATTTAGAATTGTTACATCATCTCCGCTTCCACGAGTAGGAATTAGTTTTTTTCCCAAACGAGAACGGTTATGTTCTATAAGAGCATTCGCTACTTTTAAAATAGGGGAACGTGATCGGTAGTTCTCTTCAAGTTTAAAAACTGTTGCACCTTCAAAATCTTGATCAAACTCCATAATATTTCGTATATGAGCACCACGCCAGCCATATATACTTTGATCATCATCACCTACAACACATAAATTTTTGTGTGTTGAACATAACTTCTCTAATAATTTTAATTGTAGTTCATTTGTATCTTGATACTCATCAATCATAATATACTGATATTTTGTAGATGTAATATCTGCTAATTCTTTATTTTCATCTAAAAGTTTATACGTAAGGGCAATAAGATCATCAAAATCAACTAGATTATTTTCCAAAAGATACGCTTCATACTCTCTATAAACTTCTGCTATTTGTTTATAGTTAAAAAGTTCTGCTTGTTTATAAGCATCATCCGGAGTCATTAAAGAATTCTTATATCGTGATATTTCACTTGCAATTAACGGTGTAGGAAGTTCGGCGTTTATTTTTTTAATAATACGTTTTTTATCATCTGTATCAATGACAACAAAATTATTTTCTCTTTTTAAAAGATGTATATTAAATTTTAAAAACAGTAAACCGAATTTATGAAATGTACATAACAATGGAGGATAAGCACTTGTACTCATCATATTTAATGAGCGTTCTTTCATCTCCTTAGCTGCTTTATTGGTAAAGGTTAATGTTAAAGTGTTTGAAGCGGGAATTCCTACTTCTTCTATAAGATATGCAAGACGAGAGATAATTGTAGTCGTTTTCCCACTACCAGCTCCCGCTAAGATAAGAACAGGACCCTCAGTTTGCCGCACAGCATTCGACTGGGATTCATTTAATTTACTAAAGATTTTTTCCATTTTCAACCACTATTTTTGTTAATTAGTAATATTATAGCCAAAAATGGAGTAAATTATTACAAAACTATTGCATTAATTATAATTATGAGTTATAATTTTAATATCAATATTACTTATAGGAATTATAATGTTAAAAGATTTTGCCAAATTACAGACATTTTTAATGGTAATCAAGGAGAAGAGTTTCTCTAAAGCATCTGCTAAACTAGGGATTTCTCAACCAGCGGTTACACAACAAATAAAATTCATTGAAGACTATCTTGACACTAAAATAGTTGACAGAAAGAAAAATGGAATACTCCTCACTAAAGAAGGTGAAGATTTATATAGGATCGCTCAAAGACTTGAAAAAGCGATAACAAATAGCGAAAAAGAGTTACTGAAAATAATCAACAAAGAGTTTACATTTGTTATGGGTGCATCATATGCTATTGGTAACTATGTATTACCAAATTACCTTGGCGAAATTAAAAAACGCATAGATAATGAAGTTTTTATGAATGTTGGATTATCAAACAACATCATAGAACAACTTGTAGACAAGAAAATTGACATAGCACTTATAGAATCTCCAGTTTTTGAAGATGGAATTATATATAGAGAGTGGGTAGAAGATGAGTTAGTAGTATTTTCAAACCAACCAATAAAAAAACATCTTGTTTCAGAAGACTTATTTGAATTTGACTGGATTTGTCGTGATGAAGAATCCCATACTAGAAAATTAACTTCTGAAGCATTTGAAGAGATTGGTGTTCAGTGTAGTAACTTTAATGTTCTTGCAGTTCTTGCAAGTCCAACGGCTATAAAAGAGTCTATCACTCATGCTGATAAAAACAGCGAAAGACCACTTGTTTCCATTATGTCACGTCACGTTATACAATCAGAAATTGCAAACGGAACACTATACGAAGGAAGACTAAAAAATCATAAAATTATGAGAAAATTCTACATTGCATACTCTAAAGAAAGAAAACACGATGCTTTTGTGGATAATGTTGTTAACTACCTACTCTCTTTAACAAAAGTATAAAAAAAGGGCTTTGCCCTTACCTCTATTTTTTAAGAAACTTAGAATTCTCTGGATTTGATAAAAATGAAGCCATAGAGTTCTCAACCCCATTCTCATCAACTACTTTTTTTACACTCTTCGTCTCTCTATATGTGCATAAGTTAATCAATATGGGTGTTTCATCAACAATTATCTGCATAATACCCAGAAGTGGTACACTTACTACGCTTCCAAAATTATCACTTCCAAATCCGGCCTCAAATATTAAGATTCCATTTTCAATTCTAGCAGTCTCAAACGTGTACCCTGCAAGAAAAAAGAGTGTGAGAGGACGAAATTCAGACTCTATACTCTCGGGTAAACTAGGCTCAAACATTGCTTCTTCAATCTTACACAAAATACCAAAATTTTGATCTTTCTCAAAAAAATATATAATTAAATCTTGTATATTTTTTTGCATTAATAGCGCAAATTCTTTATCTTCTATTATATTTTCTAACAAAAACACATCCCTTATTTTTTATAATTATATCAAAAACTCACATCTTTCAAGTATATCAAAATCTATCATTGCGTTTAATAAGGCTACTTTAGAAAAAGTTCTCAATTCATGGACTTTTATATCAGCCTCAATTAATCTTCCCTCATCTAAAAGTCTTGCTCTTGTTGTTCCTTTTAAAAGTGGTTCTTTTGGTGTTATCCATATTCCCTCTTGGGTAAAAAAGGCTATATTTGCAATACTTGTATCTGTTACATATAAATCTTTTATAATTAAAATATCATCAGCATCTTCTCTTTGCTCAAAAAGCCTCTCCAATAATTTTCGATCTGTTGATTTATGAAAATAATCTATCTCATTTTCAAAAATAAGCTTCAGCGTACTTATCTCTTTTTTCTTATACTCATGGTATGTAACATCAGCATCTTCTTTAGAATAAACAAATCGACATCTATAGAGTCCCCACTCAGGAGGATTTATAAAATCTTGAATCTTTGGTATCTCTTGTACTCCAAGACTCTTTAAAACACTCTCATAGCGTTTTTGATGATAAGATAGATTATATATTTCGCCATCAAGAATCTTGATAGTCTCTAAAAACTCTTTACTCACTAAAAAGTTCTGTACTTAAATATCTCTCACCCGTATCACAAAGTATAGTTAAAAGTGTTTTACCTTTAAACTCTTCTCTTGATGCGACTTGCATCGTTGCCCATACATTTGCTCCTGCAGAGATTCCAACAAGGAGTCCCTCTTCTTTTGCCAACATTCTTGCCGTTTGTATCGCATCTTCATTACTGACTTTAATTACTTCACCATACACTGTAGTATCTAAGATTTCTGGTACAAATCCTGCACCAATACCTTGGATTTTATGTGGAGCTGCTGCTTCTCCAGAAAGTACTGCTGAAGCCTCAGGCTCAACCGCGAATATAGCAATATTTAATATCTCTTTTTTTAATACCTGTGAAGTTCCTGTAAGTGTTCCGCCTGTACCCACTGCTGCAATAAACGCATCAAGCTTTCCATCTGTATCATGAAGAATTTCTTTTGCAGTTGTTAAGGTATGTATTTCAGGATTAGATGGATTTTGAAACTGTTGCAAAACAATAGAATTTGGTGTAAGAATCTGCAATTCCTGAGCTTTAGCAATTGCTCCATTCATTCCTTTAGCCGCAGGAGTGAGCACAAGTTCAGCACCTAAAGCCTTAAGGAGGTTTCGTCTTTCTAAACTCATAGATTCAGGCATAGTTAAAATAAGTTTTAAATTTTGTGCTGCACAGTTAGCCGCCAATGCTATTCCTGTATTTCCACTTGTTGGCTCAATGATAGTAGTTCCTTCACTAATTTGACCCGACTCTATGCCTCGTCTAATCATATTGAAACCTATTCTGTCTTTTACTGAACTTGTTGGATTCATAAACTCACATTTGCCTAATATTGTGGCGCCAGTAAGTTTTGAAGGAGTATTTAATCTAACTAACGGAGTGTTTCCAATCAGTTCTGTAATATTGTTTGCTATATTCATCTGAGTATTCCTTTTATAAAGATGATTTTACACTAAAAAATTTATTTATACAAATTTATCTGTTTTTTAAAAGTGGTAATTTATTCAGTAAATTTTCACAATATTCATATTGATCCAAACCTTCCAACCACTCTTTTTTTAAGGCAGAAACACCTTTATAAGCACCTAAAACCATACCTATAGCAATTGCACGAGAAGCATTGTCTCCACCAACCATTGCATTTGCAGCAAGAGCACAATTGAGTGAATCTTCTTTATCTACATATTTGAGTATAAAATAAACGGCACCAGGAAGAGTTCCTTCTGTAGGACTTGCTTTACCTACGCGAATTGGTTCAGAACGTCCAATATCCCACAATTTAGCCATAGAAGTAATAGCTAAATCATCTGCAAATTTCTCTTTTGAAAGAGCTGAATTCTCATCTGCTTCTTCTTTCACTTTTGCTATTGCCTGAGCCACTTTCGCTGAGATAAATTCATTCATTCTAACTGCTACATTTTCTATAGCATCACGTGGCGTTTCACCATTAATAATTCTGTATGTAACACGTGCAAAAAATTCTCCACCTGAGAGTGCTTCTTCATTTTTGTGAGTAAACATAGTTTTTCTTGCAACATCCGCAATCTCTTCTTCTGTATCATAATATGCATATGCTCCCACATGACGAATCGCCATTGCGTTTGAAATGCCTCCTAAATGTTCTACTGGTATATTGCGTTTAACCTGAGAATAAGTCTCTTTTGTCATAGTACATATCCAAGACCCCCAACCATTTTCAAATCTATTCATCCAGTGAGGGATAAGTGCTTCAACTTTAAATTCTCTTTTTGGCTCACTGATTGCAGCTAAATGTTCTAATACTAAAATATTATAATCTCCATAATCAGTACTCCCACCTGCTTTTTTGCCTGGATGATAATTTCGCTCACCCCAACCTATTCCATGTGTTTGTCCACCCATCATTTCACCAGGAGACATAAATTTTTCAATTGTTTTTTCTCCATATGCTTCAAAGATTTTTTGTGCATCGTATTCATAATGTGAACCAAGACATAGTGCATCTCCCACTATAGCCCCGTAAAACGCACCTTTAATAGCTTCTTGTTTTTCTAGACCTTTCATAATATTACCTTATATTTTTAAGAGAGTGTAGCCAAGCTACTATTTAATAAAAATAGTAGTTTTAAAGAAATATTTATAGCTTGTTATTTTTTAAGTTATACTATTACACAAAAAATATAAGGATATATATAATGGCTACTTATACGAGTGATGGAAAAAAATTACTCAATGTTGAATACGACACTCTGGTTGAAATTAATGATATTCTAGATGGGATGAGAGTTCTATCTGTAAATTCACAATCGAAGGATGAGTATGCAGTTTTTTTACTAGAGCCAAACACAAAAGTAACTTGTTATATATTTGATGAAGTGTTTATTGTTGGAAAATCTGATAGTTTTGATAGTTTGATTGAAGCTATAGAAGCATGGAATAATGGGGAAATATAGACTTTAGTAACTAAAAGTTTTTACTAGCAATAATAAACCAAAAATTAAAATTATGATAGAAGATATAATGGCAATGATTGATGATAATCTATCAGATATTAGAGTTCTTTTTACGTATACAAAGTAAGGCATTATTGCAACCCACAATGTTATGGCAAAAACCATTCCAAAAATTGTTATTCCAAAAGATTGAGTAGTAGTTGAATAAGTTGTCACGCTTAGCCAAAAAAGTATAGTATAGGGATTTAGAAGAGTTAAAATATAACCCTTGAAATAGTTTGATAATGCAGTTGTTTTTTTTGATACTTTTACCTTCTGTATATGACTATCTCTTCCTCTGAAAATTAAATACGCCAAATAAATTAAAAAAAACCCACCTAGTGTGGATAATATGCTTAAAAAAATAGCCTCTTTTAAATAAATAGTAATACCATATAAGATTAGTAGTAAATATGTCATATCTGCACTCATAGCTCCAAAACCAATTGCTACTGCTTTTTTATAACTTTTTAAGGCCTCATTCATGATAAGTAGATTTATAGGTCCTAATGGAACTGCTGCTCCAAACCCCAAAATCATTCCCTCAAAAAACATTGCTAAAACAGACATTATCTAAATCTTTTTAAAAATAAAATACTTTGTGTATAAATATAGTTCATGAAGTTTTTACCTGTATATTATTTTTGTATTTAAGTAATAAAAAATTGTAAATATTTTGATTGTATTTGTACGAAGTGATTAAAATGGTGCGACCGGAGAGATTTGAACTCTCACACCCGTAGGGCACTACCCCCTCAAGGTAGCGTGTCTACCGTTCCACCACGGTCGCATTTTTTTAGAATATTTGAGGGTATTTAGGTTAGTCTTAAAGACTATCCTAAATATGGGTTAGCATAAAGAGCGATTAATGCAATAACTAGTGCATAAATAACTTGTGCTTCGATCATTGCAAGAGCGATGAACATTGTAGTCATTAGTTTAGCACCAAGACCTGGATTACGAGCAGTACCAGCGATTGTTGCAGCAGCAGTATGACCCATACCAATAGCTCCACCAAGAGCAGCAAGACCAAGACCAAGACCAGCAGCGATCATTGAGTAAGCTTTAAGAGTTTGGTTAGCAACATCACCATCAGATGCCATAGCAGCTGTAGCAAGAGCTAGCATTAAAAATAGAACTTTTTTCATAAGTTTCTCCAAATATAATTATTACAAAATCTTTCGGATAGCGTAACATCATTTAATCATGATGCAACCTAAACATAAATGCCCAGATTTCCCTACTAAAAATTGATACGCGAATTATATTAAAAAAATACTAAATATTCTCTTATGCACGGCCTAAAGAAATTTTATTCCCTTTAAATTCTAAAATCTCAACTGTTACTTTATCACCTTCTTTAAATACATCAGAGACTTTGTCAACTCTCTGATCTGAAATCTTAGATATATGTAATAATCCATCGGTTCCATCAGGAAGCTCTATAAAAGCACCAAAATCAACTATACGCTTTACAGTCCCCTCGTATTTATCCCCTACTTCATATTTGATTTTCGAAACTTTTGGCGTGTTAACAATCCCTTCAATATGAGCTCTTGCCCCAGATACACCAGATTTATTTTGACCTGTAATTTTAACTTTTCCGTCTTTTTTATCTATGTCTATTGCTACTTCAAACTTTTCAATCATTTCACGAATAGTTTTACCAGCTTGACCTATAATTTCACCTATAAAACTCGGGTCCACATGAAAAAAGTCTGTACTTGGTAAAACGCCATCATTAAACACTATCTCTTTTTCCGCTGCTTCCATTATTTTAATAATATGAGAACG
>JGI997J19993_1000398_pt1 | contig 12926 bp, 12 predicted proteins | sample Etolagbewater25m_FD_19993 | JGI IMG/M metagenome (IMG submission 19993)
AGTCCAAGTTTNATTTTGTATAGAGACTACAGCACTACTAATAGCACCCAACGGTTGTCTCCATTGATGTGCGATCATAGATATCATCTCCCCCATTTGTGCTAAGCGTGATTGCTCTAGGATCTTTTTCTCTTTTTGTTGTATACTATTTACTTGACTTTGCACCATTTGTTCTAGATTTTCATTTTGTTCAAGTAGTTTTTTCTCATACAATGAAATAATCACTACAAAAATTATGCTCAAAAGTGATCCTGAGATCAAAGGTGTCCAAAATCCAAGAATATATCCTATACGGTGGTCACTATCACTCCAAAAAAGATTGAGCTGTATATAGACAACTATTTCTGATATGATAACAGCCCAAATAGTTATTAATAACACTATACAAATTTTACACTTCATAAGTTTATTTATATATTTCATTGTTTTATCCATTATTGTAGTTGTGTAAAGATATCATCAAATTGCTCTTGAAATTTTAAAAATATATCCACAACTATAGGATCAAAACTCTTCCCACTCTCACTTTTTATAAACTCTACAGTTTTCTCTTGATCCCATCCTTTTTTATAAACCCTATCACTTCTTAAAGCATCATATACATCTACAAGAGATACAACTCTTGCGCACATTGGGATCTCTTTGGCTTTTAAACCTTTTGGATAACCACTCCCATCATACTTTTCATGGTGACACATAGCTATATCTCCTGCGACTTTCAAAAAGCTATCTTTCCCAAACTCTTTTTTAAATGTTTCATTTGAATCCAAAAGCATCTTTCCACCTAAATATGAGTGTGTTTTTATGGTTTCAAACTCATCAAAGTTTAGTTTTGCAGGTTTATTTAGTATATGTTTTGGGATATACATTTTTCCTATATCGTGTAAAATAGAGGCAAAAGGGATATATTTTCGTAGATTTACAGGGCAGTCTCTGTGCTCTTGAGGTATTTTATCTATTATTAGAGCTGTGTATTTTTCTATCCTTTTTACATGACTTCCTGTTTCACTATCATATTTTTCAACCATATTGGCAATAGTCTCTATAGATATTTTTTGGGTAGCCCATACCTCTTTGATAAGTTCACCATTTGTTAGTTCAAGATACTCTTGATACTCTTGAAGTTTTTTATCTTTAGCTATATTATTTGCTGCTTTATAAAGTACCTGATTTAGATACTCTTGTTTTATAGGTTTAAGTATAAAGTGATCCACTCCACTTTGAAGCAGATTTATAAGTCTAGTAGAGTCACTATAAGCTGAAATCACAATAATTGTTTGTTTTTCATTGTATTGTTTAATATTGGCTATGAGCTCTTGACCATCCATTTTGGGCATATTAAGATCGGTAATAACTATATCAAATAAACCATTTTTATAAAACTCAAGTGCTTCAACTCCATCTTTTGCATATACCACATCTAAAAATAGATCTTCTAGTACCTCCAATGTTTGAATAGCTACTTTTTTATCATCCTCTGCATATAAAACATTAAGATCTTTGGTGTGTTTGTAAAGTTTTTTAATATCCATATAAATATCCTAAAATAAAATTTAGAATATATTACTAAAACTTTGTAATACAAAGGTGATAAAATTTAGAAATTTAGTCTATAGCCTATATTGTAAAATGTCTCTATATCTACATCTGGTAGTTTTTTTCTAAGCCGTGAGACTAATGCTTTTAGTGCATCTGTAGTTGCAATAGAGCTATCATCATCCCAAACTATATTGAATATCTCTTGCGTGGTTGATATTTTTGAACCATTTTTAATAAATAGTTTTAGTAATTCTAACTCTTTTTTAGTAAGTTTAATCTCATTTGAGTTATGAGTAAGCCTATAATTTTTATTATCCCAAATTAATTCAGCAGCGAGTTTTATATCTTGTTTAGTTGTAGTTAGGTTTTTATTAAAGATATTATAAAGGATCTCTAAAAGATTATCTTGTTTAAAAGGTTTTTGTAAAAATCTTTCAACCCCTATATTGATAAGCTCTACAAAATACTCTGTCTCATTATAAGCTGAGACTATGATAACTTTTTGATCTTTATTTATTTTGTATATCTCTTTGGTTAAAGATATCCCATCCATTTTTGGCATATTTATATCAGAGATAACTATATCGTAGTGTTGTTTATGTTTATTATGATACTCTTTATATCGATCTAAAGCATCAATACCATTAAAACAAGAATCAACACTATAAAAAAAATCCTCTAATACATCTTTTGTTTGTTTGTTAAAAGCTATATCATCTTCTACATATAATACTTGAAGATTTTTTGTTAAATTAAAAAGTTCTTTAATATTTATATTTTTCATAGTGCTTTATTATACAATTAAATCTATTTAACTTTTATTTTTACTCTTCATCACTATGTAGATCTACTTCATTTGCTATAGGTTTCATGGCTGGAAACAGTAGTACATCTCTAATGCTATGTTGATTTGTAAGCATCATTACAAGTCGGTCAATTCCTATACCTTGACCTGCAGTTGGTGCCATACCGTAGCTTAGTGCATTTACAAAATCAGCATCCATCTCATGTGCTTCATCATCACCACTATCTTTAGCTGCCATTTGACCCTCAAATCTTTCCAATTGATCAAGTGGGTCATTTAACTCACTAAAAGCATTTGCTATCTCTTTTCCTGCAATAAATAATTCAAACCTATCTGTTAGATGTGGCTGTTGATCATTTCTTCTAGCTAAGGGAGATATCTCAACTGGATACTCTGTGATAAATGTAGGGTTGATAAGTTTTGCTTCAACATACTCATCAAATAGTTCCCCTTGAAGTTGCCCAAGGTTAAGGTTTGGTTTTACATCTACACCTTGTTCTTTTAAATAAGCATATATCTTTTCAATATCTTCTGTTACATCTGCTGGAACTCCACCAATATCTGTTAAAGATTGGATAAGTGGGATTTCTGTAAATTCTGCAAAATTAATTTCAAGATCACCATAAGGTAAGATCGTTGGTAGATTTAAGTGATCGAATAGATATTCAAAATACTCTTTTGTTATAGCTATAAGATCTTTGTATGTTTTATAAGCCCAATAAAACTCAATAGATGTAAACTCAGGGTTGTGTGTAGCATCCATCCCCTCATTTCTAAAGTTTCTATTTATCTCAAATACAGCTTCAAATCCACCAACAACAAGCCTTTTTAGATATAGCTCAGGTGCAATTCTTAAAAACCTATCAACACCAAGAGCGTTGTGGTGGGTAGTAAATGGCTTAGCATTTGCCCCACCTGCAATAGGATGCATCATAGGAGTTTCAACCTCTAAAAATCCTTTATCTTCAAAAAATCTTCTAGTTAAGCTTATCACTTTACTTCTTGTATGGAAAGTTTTTTTAACTTCACTATTCATAATAAGATCAAGATATCTTTGTCTATATCTTAACTCTTTATCTTGAATCCCATGATATTTTTCAGGTAGTGGAGAGATAGCTTTTGTTAATATTTTTAGATCAGTTGCGTGAAGTGACAGCTCACCTTTTCCTGTTACAAAAGGGTACCCAACTATCTCAACTATATCACCAACTTCGATTAGCTTTTTAAATGTATCGTTGTAAAACCCTTCTGGTAAATTGTCTCGTGCTATATAAGCTTGAAGTATACCGCTCTCATCTTCTATTTTTATAAAGCTAGCCTTACCCATTAGTCTGAAAAATTTTATCCTTCCTGCAACTGTATAGATTCTATGCTCGTCCCTTTTTTCCTCTTTTTTCTCTATATCACTGTTTACATTTAAAAACTTCTCTATAGTTGTATTTCTATTTGATCTATTGCAGTATGGGTTTATACCAGCATCTCTTAAACTATTTGCTTTTTCTATCCGTTGTTGTATATATTTATTTTCAAACAATTTTTGTTTTCCTTATTTTTGAATTTTATCTTGACAATTTTGGCAAATACCATATATTTGCATTGTGTGGTCTGTTATTTTAAAGCCATTTTTCAAAGCTATCTGCTCTTGCTTTTTCTCAATAGCTTCATCGTAAAACTCTACAATTTTTCCACAAGATGTACATATGATATGATCGTGGTGTTGATCTTGATTACACTCATATTTTTTCCCATCTGTCCCAAAAGATATTGATGAGATAAGGTTTACCTCTTCTAGAAAATTTAAAGTTCTATAAATTGTAGCGATCCCAATGTTTTGATCTGGATATTTCTCTTTTACTATGTTTTGTACCTCTTCTGCACTTAAATGCTCATCTAAAGATAGTAGTATCTGAAGTACTATACCACGTTGTTCAGTATACTTCATCCCTTTTGATTTTAGTACCGATTTTAAGTCATTTAGAGATTTTTTTTTATCCATTAGTTACCAGTTTCCATAAGCTGCTTTTTAAGCTCTTCAGCTCTTTTTTTAAGCTCCTCTTGAGATATCTCTTGGATAGTATCTTTTGTAGCATCAACTGCATTATCTATATGTTGGGTTACCTCTTTTTGGAAGTTTGAAGTGTCTAGTTTGATAATATATCCACCTGTATCTTTTAGTATTGGAAATACAATACTATTTTCAAGTTTTGGTTGTAAGTTGTCATTTATAGTTTTGATCTGAGAGACNGCATAAGAGATAACTGAAAATAGTAAAAATATCTTTCCAGCACCAAATGTAAACCCTAAAAGCTTATCAAATATCCCAAGACCACTTAGTGTAAAAACTTTTTCAAGTAACATACCTAAAATATACGCAGCTATCCAAAATAGTATAAGAGCTACTATAAAACCAGCTAATAAAATTGTATTTTCATTTTTCATAGGGATTATACTATTTGCTAAAGCACCCATATCATTTGCTACACGTGAAGCTACAAATACACCACCTATAATACCAACAAGTGCGAAGAACTCTTTTGTAAAACCTCTAAAAAGACCTTTAAGTCCCAATACTACAACAAGTGTTACTACAATGATATCAAATATATTTAGATTGTCCAAAAAAATTCCTAAAAGTTTGTTAATTTAGGGCTGATTATATCTTTTTTTAGATAAAATTATCTTTATGATAAAAAGATATGAAACTAAAAAAATATTTGTAGGTGATGTAGCTGTAGGTGGAGATGCTCCTATTAGTGTACAGTCTATGACCTATACAAAAACAAGTGATATTAAAGCTACTGTTGAGCAAATAAGAAAGCTCCATTTTGCAGGGGCTGATATAGTAAGAGTAGCGGTCCCTGATATGGAAGCTGCATACGCTTTAAAGTCTATAAAAGAGGAAACATCTTTACCAATTGTTGCAGATATACACTTTAACTATAAATTAGCTCTTGAGGCTGCTAAAGTTGTAGATTGTATTAGGTTTAATCCTGGAAATATAAGTGATAAAAATAAAATAAAAGAGATAATCAAAGCTTGTAAAGAGCGAAGCTTGCCTGTTCGTATTGGGGTAAATTGTGGTTCACTAGAGGAGCAGTTTGAGGATAAATATGGGCAAACAGCTAAAGGTATGGTAAACTCTGCTGTTTATAATATAAAGTTTTTAGAGGATCTTGATTTTAGTGATATAAAGGTATCTTTAAAAGCTAGTGATGTTCAAAGGACAGTTGAAGCATATAGGATGCTACGTCCACTAAATAACTATCCATTTCATTTGGGGGTCACTGAAGCAGGAACCAAGTTTCATAGTACCATCAAATCCTCAATTGCACTTGGGAGTTTACTTCTTGATGGTATTGGAGACACCCTTAGAGTCTCTATGACAGGTGAGCTGGAAAAAGAGATAGAGGTGGGTCGAGCTATACTAAAAGATGCAGGGATCATAAAAGAGGGTCTAAATATCATATCGTGCCCAACTTGTGGTAGGATTGAGGCTGATTTAGTTAGTGCAGTTGCCCAAGTTGAAGAGGCTACAAAACATATAAAAACACCTCTAAATGTCTCAGTGATGGGGTGTGTAGTAAATGCAATAGGGGAAGCTAAAAGTGCAGATGTAGCAATAGCCTATGGGAAAGGTAGCGGTCTTATAATCAAAAAAGGGGAAGTTATAGCAAAACTTCCAACAGAAAAGTTGCTAGATAGATTTCTTGAAGAGGTCAATAAGGAGATTTAATTAAGTGATATTGAAGTGAGATTTGTTTATACTTAAAGACCTTTTTAAAATATACAATATCAAACAACTTAAGGGGCTTTTATGAAAGAGATTATCGATTCAATATTTGACAATGTAAAGTATTGGCAAGATAAAAAGTTGTTGCTTCAAGCTATAAATCCAGATTATTACTACAATAAAAATATAATGTTAAGACTTTTAAAAGTTACTTCAGCTTCTATATCATCTAAAAATGAAGCAAAAAAAGATATGTGGAACCATCAAATATCCAACTATAGAATGGGCGATGATATCCTTAAAAATATTGATGAAAGACTTTTAAAAGATATTGAGTTTAGCAAACAAGCAATAGAGAAATATAATAGAACTTATCTGTATCTACCAAGAGAGTTAAAAGCTAGTAGAGATTTAGCATTAACTGCTGCTATGAAAGAATCAGATGAGTTATCAAAAATAAATCCACCAATTTTAAAGTATATGAATGAGGCTTTTCAAAGTGATAGTGAGATAGCTTTGATGGCTACAACTAGAAATATAGATAATCTAGAGTATGCTCATAATCTAAAAAGAAACAAATACTTTATAATAGATATTATGAATTTCACTCAAGAGCATGAAACAAAACAAAAGATACTAAAACTAATAGAGCCATCACTTTTACAAGATAAAAAGTTTGTAAGTCGATTGGGGTGTTTTGATAACTTATGTGAAAATTTTCATGGGGATAAAGAGTTTGTGGCAAGTGCTGTTAGACACGATATCGATATACTTAAAAAAACAGAGATATTTGATCAGTCTATTTTAAAATCTGCTTTAAGAAATCAAGATTTTTTAACACAAAAAGATAAAGTACTTGCAGATATATTTAGATATATCGAGAGATTTAACAGTGACTATGAAGAGCTAGATGGTAAAGTAAAAGATAAAAAAATACTACATAAACTTTTTTGGGAATTTGGTGAACTTTTATCTGATGATTTTATATAAAATATGGAGTAAAATATGAATTTAGATAAAGTAGTAGCAGGGTTTTTTATAATTTTAGCTATGACACTAAACTTTGGGTTTTTTTATGGTGATACAAATGATATCCACCTACATAGTAAGTATGAACTTTTTGCAGCTATTTTAGTAAATATAATAGCAACAGTACTCAAGCTTGGTGATAAAACACAGATGGGTTCAGTACTTATAGCTACAAGTTTAGTAGCTGACCTTCAGCTAATACTAGCAGCAACTCTTTGGACAATATTTTCAACACCAGAAGGTGTAGTAAATCAAGAGGTTTGGGGAGCTATAATCTCTTTAAGTGGTGGAGCACTTTTAGCTAATATAACATCTGTTGTTTTGTATGTTGGTGAGACTTTAAAGTCTAAACGATAACTTTTTTATAGATGGCATAGTAGTGAATAACAGCTCATTATGGATAGTCCTACAACGTATGAGGCTTCCATTTACAGTTATAGCGATAACTTACGCTATAGCTATGACAGGGTTGGTGATAATCCCTGGCTTGGATGATCAGGGGGATGTGTATCATCTATCTATCTTTGAATCTTTTTATTTTATAACTTATACAGCTACAACTATAGGGTTTGGTGAGATACCATATCCACTTACTCATGATCAGAAGATATGGGTTACATTTTCTATATATATTACAGTTTTAGGATGGTTTTACGGTATTGGTACACTTGTATCACTTCTACAAGATAAACTTTTTTTAAGTCAAATAGCGATCGCTAGATTTAAAAGGGCTGTTAGTCACATAAAAACAGATTTTGTGATTATTCTAGGGTATAATGATACAACAAGCCAGATTATAAAAAAGATGCTTGACTCTAAAATGAGAGTTGTTGTGATAGAAAAAGAGCAAAATAGGGCAGATCTTTTAATGCTTGAGGGGTTTATACCAGATGTCCCTGTTTTAGTGGGTGATGTTCACAACGCAACATCATTAGAGTATGCAGGTATTAAATCTATACATTGTAAAGCTATAATATCACTTTTTGAATCAAATATATTAAATCTAAGAGTTACTTTAGCTTCTAAGATTTTAAATCCATATATAAAAATAGCAGTTAAATCTACTACACTAAATGAAACAGGAAATTTAATAGACGCAGGGGCAGATGTAGTTGAAAACCCTTTTGCTATTATAGCTTACCAGATACAGATGGGTTTAAATGCACCTAGTTTATTTAAACTTGAAAATTGGCTTTATCAAATAGATACTCTAGAAGCAAAAACATTCTCAATACCAAACAAAAATATACTTATATGTGGATACGGTAGATTAGGGAAAGAGATATATACAATACTTAAAAACAACAATATATCACCAACAGTAATTGAGATAAAAAAGAATATATATGAGAAAGCTATAAATGATGGAGTTGAAAATATAATATATGGAAATGCAGAGGATAAACATATATTAAAAGAGGCTAAGATAGATGATATAAATATGGTGATTGTAGCAACACATCACGATACGATAAATTTATCAATAGTCTCTACTGTTAAAAGAGTAAACAAAAATACATTTATAATTGCAAGGGAAAATGAACTATCTGATTACTCTATATTTTCACATGCAAAGATTGATAGAATATTTTTACCAGATCAGATACTTATACATAAAACAACAAATGCAATTAAAAAGCCACTATGTGATAGGATGATAAGACTAATGACACAAAAAGATGAGGTTTGGGCATCCTCTTTACTTTATACACTAATGAAAAATATACATCACAATCCAACTGTTTTTGAATTGAATATATCTAAAGATGAAGCTATAGAGATATATAATTATTTAGAAAATAGTGAAAATATATTTGTTTTAAATGATTTAAGAAGATCAAGACGAGATAGGGATCACTATAATAATGTAGTACCACTATTGGTTGTTAGGGAAAATGAGGATATACTTTTACCAACATTTGATTTTAAATTAAAAATAGGGGATAAACTCCTATTAGCTTGTGACAACAATGCTAAAAATGATATAGAGTATATAGCAAACAATGTATATGAATTTCACTACATCATGACAGGTAGTGAAAGGAAATATTTAACAAAATTTATAAGTAGAAGATAAAGGGGAAAAAGATGATACTACTAAGTGGACCATGTGTAATAGAAAACAGAGACAATGTGATGAAAATAGCAGAGCAACTTACAAAACTAAATGAAGATAATAAAATAGAGTTTTATTTTAAAGCTAGTTTTGATAAGGCAAACAGAACAAGCATAGATAGCTTTAGGGGACCTGGACTTGATGAGGGGCTTAAGATACTTCAAGAGGTAAAAGATACCTTTGGTATGAAGCTTGTAACAGATGTACATGAGTCTTATCAAGTGGCACCAACAGCTCAAGTTTGTGATGTGGTACAGATCCCTGCATTTTTATGTAGACAAACAGATCTTCTTGTAGCTGCTGGTAAAACAGAGGCAATTGTAAATATAAAAAAAGGGCAGTTTTTGGCTTCAAATAGTATGAAGCATCCAGTTGCAAAAGTACTAAGCACTAGAGGGTGTGATGAGGTAAACTATAAAAATAGCAAAGAAAATGGTGTATGGCTTTGTGAGAGGGGAAATGTATTTGGATATGGAGCTTTAGTAGTTGATATGAAAAACCTTATAGCTATGAGAGAGTTTGCCCCTGTTATATTTGATGCAACCCACAGTGCGCAAGTTCCAAGTACAGGTGAAACTACAGGGGGAAATAGTGCGGTTGTTCCAAGTCTTGCACGAGCTGCAGCTTCTGTTGGAGTTGACGGTTTTTTCTTTGAGACACACTTTGATCCATCTTGTGCACTAAGTGATGGACCAAATATGTTAGATATACCAACACTTTATAAAACAGTAGAGGATATATTTAAGATACAAGATGTGATATTTGGTGTAGATATAGTATAATCCCGTATTAAGTTTTAGTTAAGATTAAAGGAGATAGCTTTATCTACTAACTACCTTTATCTTTAATTTCAGTTTATTACTGTTTGATTTTTAGCTATCTATCAACAAAATCGCGCGTAATCTCTTTGTTAATCTTATCTAAAACTTAACACGGGATTGTTCTGGTGTAGATAAATAACATTATTTATCTACATTTTGTTTTGAATAGTTAAAGGTAAAATGATCTTTAAAATCTATCTTAACCTCACCACCATCTTTTAGTTCCCCAAAAAGTATCTCATCTGTAAGTGGTGATTTGATCTTCTCATGTATAACCCTTTGAAGTGGACGTGCACCCATAAGTTTATCATACCCTAAACGTGCTAACTCTTTTTTTGCTTTTGGAGATATTTTTATAGTTATATCTTTATCTTGAAGTTGAATCTCAAGGTCTTTTATAAATTTTGTAACAATTTTTACTATGATATCTACAGTTAGATGTGTAAATTTAACTGTAGCATCAAGTCTATTTCTAAACTCAGGTGCAAAGAATTTTTTAACTGCTTTATCTTCATTTATACTATCATCTTTTGCAAACCCCATAACACTAGCCCCAGTTGCACCAAGATTTGAAGTCATTATGATGATCACATTTTGAAAGTCAGCTTTTGTCCCGTTGTTGTCTGTAAGTGATGCATTGTCCATAACTTGTAGTAGCAAACTCATAAGATCAGGGTGTGCTTTTTCTATCTCATCAAGTAGTAAAACTGTATGGGGATGTTTTTTAATAGCTTCAGTTAAAAGTCCACCTTTCTCATACCCAACATATCCAGCAGGTGCACCAATAAGACGACTAAGTGAGTGGGACTCAGCATATTCAGACATATCAAATCTTTCAAAGTGTATCCCCATAAGATGGGCTAATTCACGTGCAACTTCAGTTTTACCAACACCTGTACTTCCTGTAAAAAGGAAACTCCCAACAGGTTTGTTTGCTACACCCATCCCACTTCTATTTATCTTAATAGCTTGAGAGATAGTCTCTATAGCACCATCTTGTCCAAATACACGCTTTTTTAGATTTTTTTCTAGATTTTTTAGAAGTGTAAGATCTGATTTTGTTGCAGTTTTAGGTGGGATCGATGCGATTGATGCAACTGTAGCTTCTATATCTTTTGAACCTATTTTTATATTTTTAGCCTCATTTTTCTCTATTTTTACTTTTGCTGCTGTTTCATCTATAACATCTATTGCACTATCTGGTAAAAATCTATCATTTATAAACTTACTACTAAGCTCAACTGCTAGTTGTAAGCTTTGATCACTAAAAATAACCCCATGAAACTCTTCATACTTAGATTTTAGTCCCTGTAGTATCTTAACTGCATCATCTAAGTTAGGCTCTTTTATCTCAACTTTTGCAAAACGTCTACTAAAAGCTTTATCTTTTTGGAAGTTAGTTCTGTACTCCTCATATGTTGTTGCACCTATTAGCTTTATCTTTCCACTACTTAACATAGGTTTTAGTATATTTGATGCATCCATTGAGCTGCCACCAACACTTCCTGCACCAACAACAGTGTGTATCTCATCTATAAAAAGGATCCCATTTTTCTTTTTTGAGACCTCTTTTAATACAGCTTTTAGTTTCTTTTCAAAGTCACCTCTATATTTGGTCCCTGCAATTAAACTACCCATATCTAGTGAATATATTTTAAAATTTTGCAAAAAATTTGGTACGTTTTTATTTGCTATCTCTAAGGCTAGCCCCTCTGCAATAGCAGTTTTACCAACACCTGTTTCCCCTAAAAGTATAGGGTTGTTCTTTTTTCTCCTTGCTAGGATCTCTATGACCCTTTTTATCTCTTTTTCTCTTCCAATTACAGGATCTATCCCACCCTCTAGTGCTACAGATACAAGCTCTATTGAGTTTTGTGAAAGTGGTGTTTCATCTAGATCTTTCCTCTTTTGCGTAGACTCTTTTGTATCATCACTTAACTCTTGATACTCGTAATCTTCAACTTCATCTTCCAAATCATCTGGATGGCTTATCTGTTCAAGTATATCAACCTTTTGGATACCTTGAAGTTTAAGTAGGTATGTGCAGTATGATTTTTCATCTTTTAAGATATTTACAAGCATATCTTCAACTGTTGCATCTGCTCTGTTGGATAGCTGGTTGTGGGTCACCATCTGCTCTATTGTTTTTGTTAAACTAATAGTCTCAAGGGGATCCTCTTTGTGTAGTTGTTCTGGGTAGATTGGAACATTTTGCTCTATATGTTCTAATAGTTTTTGAGATATAAGCTCTAGGTCTATACCTATATCCAAAAGGATATTTTGGATTTTTTTCTCTTTTATAAGATATAAAAATATATGTTCAATTGTTATATATTCGTGGTGGTATTCTCTTGCGTGAGTTACAGCTTTTGAAAAAACGTTTTGTAGTCCTAAATCTATCATATCTACTCCTCTACAGCTTTAGCTTTTAGTGGAAAACCTGAAGCTCTTGCCATAGTTTTTACTTGAGATACTTTTGTGTGTGCTATTTCGTGAGTATATACACCACATACTGCACTGCCGTTGTTGTGTACATCAAGCATAATTTTTTCCGATTCACTTATTGTTTTTCTAAAAACATTCATTAGTACCTCTATTACAAAATCCATAGTTGAATAATCATCATTAAGTAATAGTACTTTATATTTCTTTGGTTCCTCTATATCAAGTTGTTCCTCTAAATCGTATTGATAACTTGCCAATATTTACTCCCAATCTTTATAATTTAATGTCCATTATAACAATTTTTTACTTTACAAGATATTCAATCCCGTGTTAAGTTTTAGTTAAGATTAACACAAGATTTGGCTGTTGATTCTACTACTTGATTTTTTTTATAAAAATAACTTTTAAATAATTTCCCTCTTGAAAATTATCACTTACTTT
>JGI997J19993_1000401_pt1 | contig 12865 bp, 12 predicted proteins | sample Etolagbewater25m_FD_19993 | JGI IMG/M metagenome (IMG submission 19993)
AAAAAACACTTGTTGAGTTAGTGGGTGAGGTTGAAAAAGATTTTTTAGAATCGCCTGAAATAGACGTAGACGTGTTAACGATCTCACCTAAATAAGACGCGCTTTAACGTAAACTAAAAAAGGAAGCGATTAGCTTCCTTTTTTAGTTTACGTTAGTGCTCTATGTTAGTGCGTAAAGCCTAACCAATCTTGCGACTTACTTAACCTGCCAATTAACAACCTTTCCTGCTTGAAACGGAACGATAATATCGTCCGCCAGTGGCAGTTCTGTTGCCATTGTCCAAGGTTCTTTAACCAAGGTAATAGTGTCAGTGTTACGAGGCAGGCCATAAAAGTCTGGACCGTAATGGCTGGCAAACCCTTCTAGCTTATCCAAAGCACCGGCGGTTTCAAAAATGTCGGCATACCATTCAATGGCCGCTGGTGCACTGTAAACACCGGCACAACCACACGCATTCTCTTTGTTGTTTTTGGTATGTGGGGCACTGTCGGTCCCTAAGAAAAACTTACCGCTGTCGCCGATGGCCGCTTCTACTAAGGCTTTACGATGAATTTCACGTTTTAAAACCGGTAAGCAGTAGTTGTGTGGGCGAATGCCGCCAACCAACATATCGTTACGGTTCAGCATTAGATGTTGGACGGTAATCGTGGCGGCGATATTATCACCTGCATTAAGCACAAATTCAGCCGCTTGGGCGGTAGTAATGTGTTCACACACCACACGTAAATTTGGCATGCGTGTGGTTAATGGTTTAAGCACGGTTTCGATAAACTCCGCTTCACGGTCAAAGATATCGATGTGTGCCGCTGTGACTTCACCGTGCACCAAAAGTGGCAGGCCGACTTCTTGCATCGTTTCCAATGCAGGGTAGATATTTTTAACATCCGTTACGCCACTGTCAGAGTTAGTTGTTGCACCAGCAGGGTAAAGCTTGCAGGCATAAACATGGCCGCTTTCTTTGGCTGCGCGTATCTCTTCAGGGCTCGTGTTATCGGTAAGGTACAACGTCATTAGCGGCTGAAATGTACTGCCTTCTGGTCTGGCTGCCAAAATGCGATCACGGTAACTTAAAGCTAATTCGGTTGTGGTTACCGGTGGAACAAGGTTGGGCATAATAATGGCGCGTTGAAAATTTTGCGCAGTGGCTGGCACGGTATTGTTAAGAACCGCTCCATCACGAAGATGGAGGTGCCAGTCATCAGGACGGGTAATCGTAAGTTTTTTCATATTAGCTCTTTAGTAGGAGTTTAAGGTGGAACTATTATGCCACTTTTTATCGTTTTTCTGAAGTTAGAAACCAAAAAGGCGAACCCTTAGATTCGCCTTTTAAAGATGTCTTATGTTTCTGTTAGCTTTAGTTGTATTCGCCTGGGTGATGCCCCTTAGTGACGGTCACTTTGCCAACCTTTTTGCCGGATATTCTTAATAATTCGTCTCCCGAAAACTCATAACCCAATTTAAGGGCAATGCGAGCTACATCATCCGCGGTAGTTGCAGATAATACTTCGCTTTTAATAGCGGGGTCTGACTGCATTTTCGTTAAAAATGCTTCAAGTTGATCTAAAGCCATTGTTGAAATTCCTATGTTTGATAATTTTGAGCTATTTTAACAGCAAATTCCATTTAGTCTTAAGGCAAATTCATTGGAAAGAGGGGGTTTGGCGGTCTTTTGAGTATTAATCAGCCATAAATTCTAGGCATAAAAAAAGGAAGCAAAGGCTTCCTTTTTTAAGGTGATTACAACTTAGCGATTAAAGCGCTACGATGTTCTCAGCTTGAGGTCCTTTAGGACCTTGAGTAACGGTAAAACCAACTTGCTGACCTTCAACAAGAGTTTTGAATCCGTCACCAGTGATAGCACTGAAGTGAGCAAAGACATCAGGACCAGATTCCTGTTCTAGAAAACCAAAACCTTTCGCTTCGTTGAACCACTTAACGGTTCCTTTTACTGAATTAGACATAATAATGTACCTGTTTTATAAATAGAGTTATGTCATAAATAAATATGACTTGTATAGCATTGAAAATTTGACTTTATTTTAAAAACTTCAGGACGGGTAATACGAATAAAACAACGAAATGTAGGATATAAACTTTAGACTTTCTTTCTTGCTGGGGATGACTATACATACCTTGATCGATAAAGTCGAGGTTTACTTTATTTATTTTTCAGTGTCAATAACTTTATCTGGCATTTTTAAACGATTAACGCCGTTCTAGTGGGTTTTTAGTTGCTAAAAAACTCGGTAATATGACTGAGTGCTGTAAAGCTATTTCAATAGGATTAACATAGGGTCTCTTTAAGGTTTAGTCCGTTTTGAAAATTGATAGATATGAGAATTAAAGAGAGTCAACGTCATGAGATTAGGGTTTATCTTTGTTTTACTGGGCTTGTGGCCTTACAGCCTGTTCGCTGGGTTTATTGGTTCATCTGAGCAAAGTTCCAATAAAGCGCATCTCGCGTTTGCTTATCAAGGGCAAGTCACAACCGTTGCACAGGCTCGGAATGTTGCGGTTGATCAATACGTCATGCTAACCGGTTACGTGGTGTCACATATTAGAGCGGATTACTATATCTTCAAGGATCAGACCGGTGAGGTGGTGGTTAAGATTGAACCGCCCATTTGGCGAAATCAAGACGTGGGTATCCATACTCCGATTCGAATTATCGCAGAGGTCGATCGGGATGCCGCAGAACAACGATATCTTTGGGTCGAGTCGTTAACTATTTTTGAACCATAAAGACTCAGGTATCCCTTATCCTTATGTCGTCATAGTTTGTATAGGTTGTTATAGGAATTAATGTTGTTTTAATTTTAGATTGAGGTGTTAAATGAATCACTGTTTTACCTATGGTAGTTTAATGTGTCCAGACATTATGAATGATGTTTGCGGTTCCGCTTTTGAAGGTCATAACGCACAGCTAACAGGGTATAACCGTTTCAGCATTCGTGATGAACACTATCCCGGTATGATTGCTTGCGAGCGTCCTTCAACCGATTGTGCGGTGCAAGGGGTTGTGTATTTGAATGTGACACCCATGGCACTAAAACGTTTAGATGAGTTTGAAGGTGAAATGTACCAACGGCAAACTGTAGAGGTTTTTTTGGCTGACGGTAAAACGATTACCGCGCAAACCTATGTAATTCGACCAGATTTTATCGACGTTTTAGAAGATGAACCGTGGTCTTTTGAAGCCTTTCTAAAAACCGGAAAACCGCTTTTTCAAAGTCAATATCAGGGGTATCGCGCGATTGAAGCGAAATTTGTTTAAATTCTTTTTTCTGATTTTGCGTTAATGGTGTTTCAGAGTCATAAACGTTCCTTTCTAAAATGAGCAGGCCTGCTCATATTTAAATTCAATTTCATAAAATTAAGGTTCTGTTTTAATTTATCCATAATTAATAAAAGGTTAATGGTTGACCTAACCCTTCTTAAAAAGACGCATACTGAATAGATAAGCAATTGAAAATAATTACTTAAATTGGGAGAGTGATATGAAGTTATTAGGAATCGTTTTTTGGGTATCAATTATCGGGTTAGGTCGAATCGGAATTAACCGAAGTATTGACCGGTGCTAATACCGATAAAGTAATGCAACTTTATATTGGTGCGCAGTCAGCCTTGTTGTTGGTCTATTTCTGAACCTGAAAAAGTAAGCAAATCCAGCCGTTCCCTCAGTGTTTGTCAGATGAAACTGTAATTATTCGGAAACAGGGTGAACAAATAAACGAGTGTGCCGAGATGGATTTAGAGATCGCAAGATTGAAACGATCTCTGTGAAGCACATATATTAGTGGTATGTAAATTCGGCTTTCTGTCTGACGCTCTCCCATTTACTGCGTATTTGAGAAATAGTGTATTTAAAATTGAGTGCGTTATATATATTTTTGTTCAAAATAAATACGTTTCTTTTGTAGCTAGTCATTACCAGACCGCTAACACAAAGGGTTAGTGGTTGATAAGTTTCAAACCATTCATATATTTTTTATTTAAAGCGGGGTTTTTTAAGAACTTTATGCTTCGTTGCAAAATTTACGGAAGAGCAACACTACCTTAATCATATCCATTTTTGGTATGGACTATAAGTAATGATGAACATTTTACTTAACTTATTTGGGTTAATATGTCCATTTTACACCTGCACGTAAACTGCGACCCATAAGTGGGGCCGTTCCTTTTAAGAATGACAGATGGTTTTGAGCATATTCATCCAGCAGGTTTTCTCCTTTTAACCAGAGTGTCCAGTCACCCTTGGTATTTTTCGGTTTCCAATCGCTATAAATTGACAGTAGGGTGTATCCATCGGTCTCGCTTTCATTTTTTGCTACTGTATTTGCTGCAAAAACATAATTAATAGTGAGTTTTGTAGACCAGTCTTGTGCTTGGTAACTTAGTTCGCTTAGATAATTATAAGGCGCGGTTCTTGGCAGGTTTTCACCATTGCTTTGTTGAGCTAGGCTTGCTTCAAATTGGTTACTCCACGTAAGAGGTCTCTGTTGCCATTGAGTAATTCGCCAGTCGTTACGGAAAGATACACCTGTAAAGATTGCATCAGTTTGCTGTGTTTGCCAAACATCACTCAAATGGAAAGGATCAATAACAGGATTGCCTACTGAGTCATACATTGGATCTTGGTAAATGTAATCCCAGAAATAGTAACCGTAGGCGCTAATACGCCAGTCACTGAGTTGACCTTCGAGTAATAGGTCCCAGTCTAGGTTGACTGAACGCTCTTTTTTCAGGTAACGGTTTCCGAAAATATAGCTATCGGTTGCATGATGAAAACCGTTCCAATAAAGTTCATCGACACTTGGCAGGCGTTCTAAATAGCTTAGGTTGATGTCCGATTGCAGTCTTTCACCAATCAAGTGTTTTAAGCCTGCTGATAGACTGCCAGCAAATTCTGTTTCTTCTTTGTAAAAGTTGGCATCGACTCTGGAAGGTACAACCCAAGTTTCCTGAATATTACTTGGATCTGCCATAAGATTGCGCATTTCAATATGTGCTCCAAGACTAAAGAACGCTGAATTCCCCAAACTCTCCAAAGGCTTTTCAGCGTTAACACCCACCATCCAAGTTTCGGTCTGAGTATCTGGCATAGGGTGACCGTGGCTATAAGGTAAACCGCTATCGTTCAAATATTGTTCAATTGAGGCTCCCAGGTTTTTTTCATTACCGCTTCTGCTTGCGCTGGTAAATTCTTTACAAGCACCATGCTCATGGCAAACCTTCAAGTCATTTTTTTTGAAGCCCAGTTGCACTTTTCCTAACCAATCGTTGACGAAATAATCCGCCGATAAGCTGGCCTGCAGGTTTTTTTGACCAAACAAACCATCGATACTTTGACCCTCGGTTTCATTGTGTAAATAGTCGCTGTAACTGAAATCAAAATTGAGTTTATCAATATGAGAAAACAGTTCTGTTTCCGAAAGATGCAGGCTGTAGTGATCACGTTGCATATCAATACGTGTCGGCTGATTTGTCTCGTTAGGTATGCCATAGTCTTTGTTAAGCTGTGCATAGCTGACAATCACCTTGCCTGAAGGTCGGTAGCGCCAGCCTGCAAAGATTCTTGCTTGTTCGGTGAGAACATCCGAATCTTGAATCACTTGCCCTTGACCATCGGTATAGTCTTGCGTCTCAATTTGATGCGCGGAGAGACCAAAGGTTAAGGTTTCAGAGGTTCCAGAAACTTCTGCGCCAAGATGGGTTAAGTCGTTGTTGCTACCGACTTCGGTTTCGATTTTGCCTTTTAAACCTTTTTCGGGGAATTGATTTTGAGTACCGTGTATGACTTTAATGGTACCGCCAGCACTGGCTCCATAGATAATGGAAGCGGGACCTTTCAATAACTCAATTCGTTCGGAGGCTTTTGGCATGACCCCAACCGCATGATCTTGGCTCATTGCTGAGAGGTCATTGATTTCTGAATCATTTTGCAAAATCTTGACGCGGTAACCGCTCATGCCGCGCACTACAGGTCGTCCCACGCCAGGCCCATAGCTTGCGGAATCAACGTTAGGTTGTTGCTGAAGATAATCCCCAAGTGTGTCACCTTTAGCTTGTTGCTGAAGTTGCTCGGTGGTTTTTGATTCGATTTGCGCATTGAGTTCTTTACTCCCTTCGACCTCAATCGTTTCGAGTGTTTCGGCTGTATATGCATGGCTACTGAGCAAACATAAAAGACCGATACAAAGGGTTTTATGTTGGTATTGTAAAAACATAGGATTCCTTAAGTGATTGAAATAAAAAAACCACCGTTTAATTTAATAAGCGGTGGTTCAGCAATCTAAAACACACAGACTTTCGGTGATTATTCAGTAACTTCTTCGCCTTCTTGGTCATATTCTTCTTCATGGTCGTGTTCATGAGCTGACCCAGCGCCTAAAATGGCAACCATATCCGCATGTTCACCAGCCGGTAAAATATCCGTAATATTCCATGTTGAATGTTGATGATAGTCACCACCGTGAGAATCAACTAAATAAAGTTTTTGTGTGTCCGGAATAAAAACCAATACGCCATCTTCACTAGTGCGAGCAATGGTAGTGCGAGCACAGTTTTCAATGGAAGTTACCTCATCTAGAGCGACAAAGCCTTGTAATGAATCTAAGCCATTTTCTCCTTCTTGATAGAAATACATACGACCAGACTCAGTCAACGCAAAATGCGTTAGAGCACCATGATCATGTTCCTCTTCTGTCGTTTCTTCGACTTCAGCTTCTTCCGCGTGCTCTTGTTCCATTTCAAACTTCAGATATGGATCCACATAAGCACGACACAGTGTTTGACCGGCCGGCAAGACTTCTTCGATTTCGGTTTCCAACTCTGATTGAGCTGTGACATGCGCATTGAGTCTTTGCAAACCTAAATATTTACCGCTTCCCTCCTCAGGATTCGCAAATTCATCCGCACTGTGTGCTGCGAGGTCATCACTGTGGAAATGGACTAACTGTACGAACTCTTCCGAACTTATTTCAGTGCCAGAAACATAGTCAGGTTTCATTAGCAAGTATTTACCATCAAGCTTTTCGGCGTCGTTCACCATCCGAAAATCTGGCCAATCAAAAAATGCGCCTAGTGTGCTGACGTCGGAAATACGAAGTTTTTGTATGGCTGAATCACCACTACTGTCAGCCAAGTTGTTCAAGTCGGTAAGTTCATCGCTGTCGGTATTGTAGGCGTAATAGTATGGGCCGGTGCTATCGACCATGGTAATGGTTAAACCCGCAGGCAAGCTAGCACTCATTGGTGTATTTGGTTCATCGTTATTTGAACCGCCACCACATCCGGTCAATAAGCTGGTGGATAAGGCTAAGGATAGGGCTGTCACAAGAGGTTTAGTTAAAGTAGATAGTTTCACGAAAATTTCGTCCTTCTAAAGTTTTATTGTTTGTTACGTTATTTTGCATTTATGCTACGTTATAACATAACATTTATAAGTTGAACAGCTTTCTAAGCGGCAAATGGATCACGCATATTTTGCCAATAGGCCACTCCAGCATAGATTTCATCTTCTTCAAGCAGACAGTTATGCAGCTGCTGAACCATCTGTTTTTTGTCTAAGTTTTGGCCGATAAAAACCAGCTCTTGTCGCATATCACCAAAGGGTTCAACCCATTTAGTGGCAATAAATTCACGCGATTCGGGATCCTTTGGCCACTGCTCCTCTGGTACAGCTTTCCAAAACATACCCGCTAAACTGTGATGTGCAATACCGCCCGCTTGTTGCCAAACATTGGCAGTCTGAGGCTGAGATGCCAGCCAGAAATAACCCTTTGAGCGTAGCAATTTACCTTGTGGTAAATCTTGATGCAGAAAATCCCAAAATTTTTGAGGATGGAAAGGCTTACGTGCCTTGAATACAAAACTGCTTATACCGTATTCTTCAGTTTCCGGGGTATGCTCACCACGCATCTCCTTTAACCAGCCGGGCGCCTGTTGTGCTTTTTCAAAATCAAACAATCCGGTATTTAATACTTTTTCAAGTTCAATCTGGCCGTTCTTGATAGAGTAGATTTTGGCTTGTGGATTAAGTTTGTGTAGTGTTGCTTTTAGTGTTTCCACTTCATCTATATTCATCAAATCGGTTTTGCTAATCAGCAATACATCGGCAAATTCGATTTGATCAATTAACAAATCTGCAACCGAACGTTGATCCTCTTCCCCCAAGCTTTCTCCAGCTTCTTGCAGGGATTGCGCTTGATGAAAATCGTGTAAAAAGTTTTTGCCATCAATCACAGTCACCATGGTATCCAGTCTGGCGACATCAGAAAGCGAGCGTCCATATTCATCAGCAAAGGTAAAGGTTTCGGCCACAGGAAGTGGTTCGGAGATGCCTGTCGATTCAATGAGAAGATAATCAAATCGACCAGATTCCGCTAATTTACCGACTTCGATCAGCAAATCTTCACGAAGGGTGCAGCATATGCAACCGTTGGACATCTCAACCATTTTCTCTTCAGAACGGTTTAATTCCACTTCTCCATTTAAAAGATCGGCATCGAAATTAATTTCGCTCATATCATTGACAATAACAGCCACGCGCATATCTTCACGGTTATTCAAAATTTGGTTGAGTAAAGTTGTTTTCCCTGCACCTAAAAAGCCCGAAAGCACGGTAACTGGAAGACGATGGTTTTGGTTTGGCATTATATTCCCTCAAATAATTTTAAGTAATGTTATAACATAACAAATATATCAGAGGCTTTTTGAAAAATAAAGGTGAATAAATTCACTAATCGAATTTATTCATTACAAAAAAGACAATTGTATTAATGATTATGGCTGACACTTAGAACATAGACCATGAATTTCAAGATTTGGTTGTTTAATGTTGAATTTAAGTTCTTGCGCTTTAGCCTGGATTTCATTCCAAATCATGCGGTTCATTAGGGTTTCTTCTATGGCTCCACATTGATCACAAATAAAAAATTGGGTGAGAGTGTGAGTGTTATGTTCTCCAAGATGGTCGCAGACTATAAATTGTCGTGTTGAACTCAAACGATGAATAAAGCCGTTGTTTTCTAAGAAGCTTAAGGCCCGATAAATGGTAGGAGGTTGAGCACCTAACTTGTGAGATTTGCGATATTTATCCAATAACTCATAAGCTGTTAAAGGCTGCCGAGCTGCAATCATGAGCGACAATACTTCTTCTCGAATTGGGGTAAGATTCTGGCCATTGATAACACAAATCTGTTTCGCTTTTTGAATTGCTTGCAAAGTGAACTCCGAAAGGTAATTTTTGACAAATTATAAAGATTCACTGTCCATCTATGAAACTTTTTCGCTAGTCGGATAATGAGGCGGGTGAAATACGCAAGTATTTGAGCAGGTAAAATAATATTTATCATTATACTTTAGCTGAATAAAAAAGCCGTGTTGAATCGTCATAATCGATCAAACTAAGGTGAGTTTTTAATCAATACGATAATGTCTTGGTCTTTGTAAAATTGATGGTGAAATGTTAAAAATCATATTTAAAGGAGAGAGAGTGAACCGTTTACGTAATCGTTTACCTGTGCTTGTTTGGATGATGCTAACAACCAGCATTCTCTTTGCCTTTATGTCTGCTCAAGCCAGTGATAAACCCTTTGTAATTACGCCGATTGTAAAGGGCTTAGGCATCACTTGGGGTATGACGTTTTTAGATGACAACACGCTGGTTTTTACCCAAAGAAGTGGCAAGGCAGGCCTGCTAAATATTCAAACCAGTCAAGTGACTTGGTTATCCGGTTTGCCAGAGGTTTATGCTGAACGCCAAGGTGGATTATTAGATGTTAAAGCCGCACCCGATTACGCCCAAACCGGCTGGCTCTATTTTACTTACAGCAAACCGACCTTTACCTCAGCGGTCACGACCCTAGCCAGAGCTAAATTGTCGGCTGACAAACTCGTTAATTGGCAAGACCTTTTAGTTACAAACTCTGAAAGTGCGCAAGACATTCACTTTGGCAGTCGCATTGCCTTTGATAATCAAGGCCACGTGTTTCTTGGTGTGGGCGACCGAGGCAGTCGTGGCAAAGCGCAAGACTTAACCAATCATGCGGGCACGATTATCCGCCTCAATATGGATGGCTCGATTCCTAAAGATAATCCATTTATTAACAATCCAAAAGCACTCGATGAGATCTGGAGTTACGGTCATCGCAATCCGCAAGGTTTGGTTTTTGATGTTAACACCAATCGGTTGTGGGAGATGGAACACGGCCCGCGTGGTGGCGATGAAATCAATTTGATTGAGAAGGGATTAAATTATGGGTGGCCGATTGTTTCACAAGGAAAAGAGTATTTTTCGGGTAGCCCGGTTGGCGAGCGTTTTAAAGCCGGGATGATCGAGCCAATCAAAGTCTACATCCCGTCTATTGCCCCCAGTGATTTAATTGTTTATCAAGGTAATGAATTTCCACAATGGCAAGGCAGTTTGTTTTCGGGGGCATTGGTGTTGCGGCATTTAAATCAAGTCTTGCTTAATAAACAAGGTCAAGCGGTTGCAGAAAACCGATATCTTCAATCGCTCAACCAACGAGTTAGAAGTGTCACGCAAGACAAACAAGGCCGGCTTTATGTTGCCACTGATAATGGCGTTATTTATCGTTTGAGCGCGCAATAAAACAATTAAGGCTTATTAACGTTAGCAGGCCTGTTGATTTTTTAGATTTCAATACCCAAACCTGCCCGCCATAAGCGGGTTTTTATTGACCGTATTCTGCACTCTGGTTATATTGTCATAACTTCATTTACTCAAGGTCGCACGCTTATGAACTCAACGGTTTCACATGAAGATTCTGAACACAGACTGATTTTACGCAATCTAGAATTAAGCGATTTTCCCGATCTTAAAGAGATGATGACGATTGTTTACCCGGATATGGGCGGCGCTGGGCCCGAGAAAATATTTAAAGCTCAGTTAGCGACTTTTCCAGAGGGGCAAATCTGTATTGAAGACCACGGTAAAGTCATTGCAGCGGCGTTTTCACTGATTGTCGATTACGACAAGTTTGGTGATTATCACACTTACGATGAAATTACGGGTGACGCTTATTTAAGTACCCATGACCCAAAAGGGGATGTCTTATATGGTGCTGAAATTGTGGTACATCCCGATTACCAAGGCATGCGTTTAGGCCGCAGACTGTATGAAGCAAGAAAAGAACTCTGCCAAAGCTTGAATCTTAAATCCATTGTGGCAGGCGGGCGAATTCCCAACTATAAAAATCACGCCTCCGAGATGTCGCCACAAAAGTACATTGAAAAAGTTAAAAAGAAAGAGATTTACGACCCGATTTTAACCTTTCAACTCTCGAATGAATTTGAGGTAAAACGGGTTTTAAGTGACTACCTTCCCGAAGATAAAGCCTCCAAAGGCTATGCGACTCTTTTAGAGTGGCCCAACCTCTACTACGATAAAACCAAAACGCCGTTATTTGGTGCCGTAAAGACGCAAGCACGAATTGGTTGTGTACAGTGGCAGATGCGTCCCGTTAAATCGGTGGATGAGCTGATTCAGCAAGTCGAATTTTTTGTTGATGCCTTGGCAGATTATCAGTGTGACTTGGCGCTGTTCCCTGAGTTGTTTAATGCCCCCTTAATGGGCATAGAAGAGCATAGAACCTCGATTGATGCCATTAAAGCATTAGCTGAATATTCGGAACAAGTCGTCGAAGACATCTCAAAACTGGCGGTCAGCTATAACATCAGTATTATCGCGGGCTCGTTGCCTGTCATGGAAAATAACCTGCTGTATAACGTCTCCTATTTTTGCAGACGTGACGGTACCATTGAGTCGCAATATAAAATTCACCCCACACCGCACGAGAAAAAAGCGTGGATTATGGAGGGCGGCAATAAGTTAAACGTGTTTGACACCGACTTTGGCAAAATTGGGATTTTAATTTGTTACGACGTGGAGTTTCCAGAGCTTGCGCGATTGCAGTCTGAAGAGGGGATGCAGCTGTTGTTTGTGCCGTTTTGGACCGACACTAAAAACGCCTATTTACGCGTGCGTTGTTGTGCCCAAGCCAGAGCGATTGAAAACGAGTGTTATGTAGCGATTGCTGGCAGTGTGGGTAACTTACCTAAAGTAGATGGCGCGGATATTCAATATGCGCAGTCGGCGGTATTTTCGCCCTCAGATTTCTCATTTCCACACGATGCGATTATGGCCGAAACCACACCGAATACCGAGATGACCTTAATTGTCGATTTAGATTTGGAGAAACTAAGCAAATTGAAAAACGAAGGATCGGTTCGAAATTATCTGGATCGCCGACGCGATCTGTATCGAATCAACTGGGTGGGCGATAAAGATTAGCGGGTTAAGCCTCGCTTTAAAGATATCTATCTTAAAAGCGGTTATTGTGCTGAGTTAGGCTGGGTTATGAGGTTTTAATGCTTTTTTTATTATTAACTTATATATAATAGCCTCAATCAAAATAGCCGGCGTTTTTGCCTTAGTGTTTAGGAGTTTTTTGTGATTGAAAGTTATGAAGATTTGTACCAAACGATAATGTCTTCAATTGAGCAGTATTCAAAAACTGAAGATGCGGTTGAGATGGAATTTACAAAGAGTGACAACGGTACCTGCACCATGATGAACAAACTGAACCGTAAACGCTTTGTGTTTATGTTTGCGCAGTTTGGAGATGAATACAAAGTGGGGTTTGCGCTCTATATTCCAGACCAATATGGAGCAGCCAAAAATCCAGAGTGGATTGAAGATATCTTCAATAATGAGTTTGATAACCGTTTTGTGCAAACTTTAATCACCGAACACCTTGTACCAGACGGCAGAGAAGATGATGGTTGGTAGGCCCAATCCAAACATTCATCGTTAAGTTTGTTAGACCCGCAAACCAAATT
>JGI997J19993_1000402_pt1 | contig 12857 bp, 12 predicted proteins | sample Etolagbewater25m_FD_19993 | JGI IMG/M metagenome (IMG submission 19993)
GATTACTGTTGTTCATATATCAAAGAGTAAAAATTTAACTGAGAAAAATTAATTTTTCTCAAAGTTAATTCTAAGATAGAATTAACTAAATTGTGAAACTAACTTCGATAAACTTGTTTCATCCAAAGCACCTGAAACGCGGTGTACTTCTTTTCCATTTTTAAAGATCATTAAAGTGGGAATACTTCTTATTCCAAATCTAGCTCCAAGATTTTGTTCATTTTCAGTATTAACTTTAACAAAAAGAGTTTTTAATGGGAATGATGTAGCTGATTTTTCAAAGTTTGGTCCCATCATTTTACATGGACCACACCAAGGTGCCCAGAAATCAACAATAACTGGAATATCACTATTTACTACCACTTCATCAAAATTTGCTTCAGTAAGCTCTATAGGCTTTGTATCAAGTAAAGATTTTTTACACTTTCCACAGTTGGCTTTTTTATAACTATTTTTTTGTAAAACATTATTTACACTTAAACAGTGGGGGCATACTACTCTCATAATTGTATCCTTTAAATTAAAATCTACCTTCTTGGTATTTTACATCTGTACAAATAATATAACATGCTGAGTTTGTTATACTTGAAATAGTATTATATTCTCCTAGAACAAATGCAAAGTTTTTACTGTGAATTAGATTTATACCTTCAGACATATCAACTAAATGAAGTTTTGAATTTTCGATCAATCTAGCATCATTTACACCATTAAATTCTAGATCTAGACTTATCCAGTCAAAGGCTCTTGCTTCATCTTGTCCGGCTAGTGTGGCTTTTATGGTTGTAGGAGAAATAATTTCAAGAGAGCGGAATTCTCCATCTTTAAAGTTATTAAATCGCTGCATAAACGCAGTTAAGTTTTTTTCTAATAGTGGTTTCATGATATTTGTTTCCTTCGTCTGAAAACAGATTTTCAGATAAATTCTCTCATTAAAGATATAGCTTTAAAGAGAGAATTTTTAATATTTTAAAGGCTTATTGACAACCAACACATTCCATAGATCTGTCTTCTACATCACTTGCCATCTCAGGAGATTGTGAACGTAGATAATAAGTAGATTTAAGTCCTAGTTTCCATGCTAGCATATATATCTCGTTTAGATATTTACCACTTGCTTTATCTAGGGTTATAAAGATATTTAGAGATTGACCCTGATCTATCCATTTTTGTCTAATTGCAGCAGCTTTAATAAGTACTGTCTGATTTAAATCGTATGCTGGCGTATAGTAAGCCCAGGTATCGGGAGATAAGTTTGGCACCACAACAGGAATAAGTCCTGATAAATTTTCTTCAAACCATTTACGTTTAAATACAGGCTCAATAGCTTGAGTAGTTCCAGTTAGAATAGAGATTGAAGATGTTGGCGCAACAGCCATAAGGTATCCATTTCTCATTCCTTGTTTTTTCACCTTAGAACGAAGCTCATCCCATTCATATGTTGAAGCAAAAAGTCCACCGCGATCTACAAGATTTCTTACTTCTGCGTTTGCATGGTCTTGAGGCATAATTCCTCTACTCCATTTAGAACCTTCAAATTCTGGGTATTGACCTTTTTCTAATGCTAAGTCAGATGAAGCAGAGATAGTGTTATAACAAACAGATTCCATAATCTCATCTATTTTATCAAAGTGTTCTTGTGTTCCCCATATAATACCAGCTTCTGCTAACATTTGAGCCTCACCCATAACACCTAAACCGATTGAACGAGATCTCATGTTAGTACGTTTAACTTTTTCAACGGGATAAAAATTTAAATCTATAACATTATCCAAACATCTAACAGCAGTTGGTACAATTCTTTCAATTTCTTCTTTAGTGTTTATGCGGGAAAGATTTATAGATGCGAGATTACAAACCGCAGTAGCACCATTTACTTTTTCTTTTTCAACAACATAGATTGGTAAACCACCCAATGAATCTAAAGCAGTAACTTTTTTTGCTGGCTTTGTTATACCACTATCAACGGTTACGATCTCTTCTTCTTCATAACTAACACTCTCACCATTTTCGAATATAAATTTTATTTTATAATGGTTTGGTTGAGTATTTTGAAAAATTTCTGTACATAGGTTTGAACTTCTAATAATTCCATAATGATCATTAGGGTTAGCTCTGTTTGCATTATCTTTAAAGCATAAAAATGGACTACCTGTTTCAAAATAAGAAGTTAAGATTTTTTTCCATAAAACTTTAGCTTTTATTTTTTCTTTTATAATAGAATCATCTTGTTCTAATTCCATATATCTTTTGTTAAAAGCATCACCATAAAGTTCAGTTAATTCTCTAACATCATAAGGATCAAATAGTGTCCAAATTCCATCTTCTTGAACTCTTTGCATGAACATGTCATTTAACCATAGTGAAGGAAACAAATCATGTGCACGACGACGCTCTTCACCAGAGTTTTTCTTCAAATCTAAAAAGTCATTAATATCTATATGCCAAGGTTCCATATAAACAGCAATAGCACCTTTTCTTGTTCCTAGTTGGTCAACAGCAATAGCAATATCATTTGTAATTTTTAGAAATGGTACAGTTCCACCAGCTGCGTTTTTGTGCCCATCTATAAATGAACCCATTGAACGAATTCCTGTCCAGTCCCAACCAATACCGCCACCAAACTTAGAAAGCATCGCCATCTCTTGGTAGGCATCAAATATTCCTTCAATATTATCAGGTGTTGAACCTATATAACATGAGCTTAATTGGTGTCTTGTTGTTCTTGCATTACTTAGAGTAGGCGTTGCAAGCATAACTTGAAACTGCGAAATCATGTCGTAGAATTTAATTGCCCATTCATGTTTGTTTTCTTCTCTTTGAGCTAGGAACATTGCTATAGCCATAAACATATGTTGAGGAAGTTCTATAGGATTACCATTTTTATCTTTTATAAGATATCTGTCATAAAGCGTTTTAACACCTAAATAATTAAATAGCATATCGCGTTCGGGCACGATGTGTTTTTCTAATTTGTCTAAGTCATACATATCACTTATACCCAATAGAAGACGTCCTTCTTTTTCGCCGCGTGCAAAATACTTCTCTAGTGAACAGTAACCAGTAAAACCATTTACTTGATGGTAAAGATTAAACATGAAAAGACGTGAAGCTACAAATGTCCAGTTAGGAGCATCTATATCTATTTTGTCAACAGCTGTTTTAATAAGTGTTTCTTGAATTTCTTTAGATGTAATACCATCACGAAATAGAATTTGAGCATCAACTTCTAATTCACTTTGAGACACATTAGCTAAATCCTTAACTGCAGCAGAAGTGTACTTCTGAATTTTACTAATATCTAATGGTTCTGTTCTGCCATTTCTTTTTATAATTGTTATCATAGACTTTCCTAAGTGTGTAAAAATAAATAATTTTTAGATAAAGACTAGTAAAATATTTATCTAAAAACTACTTTCAATAGAAATTGATTTTATCCAAAGTATAGTTTAAAAAAGTTTAAATAAAGTAAATAAATTGCTTAAATTTTAACAGATTTTTGAGAGTTGAAAAAGATATGGTTTAAATTTATATTAGTACAACCAAGAAGGTTATACTAGGGGTTTTTGTGATGTTATTTAAAAACACGTTTAAAAATATTGTCAACATTTTTAGTGTAATAATCATAGTTAAAACACTCACGAATTTGTTCTTCACTTAATGATGCACGTAACTCTTCATCAGCCAATAGATGGTTTAGATATAAGGATTCACCTTTTTCATTTGTTGTAGCTTTACCTTGCTGAATCTCTTCCCAAACCTTCATTGCGTTTCTTTGAACTATTTTATAAGCATCTTCACGGCTAACACCTTGGATTGGAAGTTCAAGTAAAACACGTTGAGAAAAAACTAATCCACCTGTTAGGTTTAAATTTTTCATCATGTTTTCAGGATAGACAGTTAGATTTGCTATAACGTTATTCATGCGGTGAAGCATAAAGTCAGTTGTAATGAATGCATCTGGTAACCAGAAACGTTCTGTTGATGAGTGAGAGATATCACGTTCATGCCATAGTGCTACATTTTCCATAGCTGGAATTGCATATGCTCTGATCATTCTAGCTAAACCTGTTATATTTTCAGTTAGGATTGGGTTACGTTTGTGTGGCATTGCAGAAGAACCTTTTTGTCCTTTTGCAAAATACTCTTCACATTCATAAACTTCTGTTCTTTGCCAATGGCGAACTTGAACAGCAAACTTTTCTATGCTAGAAGCCATGAGTGCTAAAGCAGTTGCTAAACGAGCATAACGATCACGTTGTATAACTTGGTTAGAAGCTGGAGCAGCTTTAAGTCCTAGCTCTTCACAAGTGTATTCTTCTAATTCTAACGGTGCATGTGCAAAATTACCCATAGCTCCACTAACTTGACCTACACATATAACATCCATAGTTTGTTCTAAGTTTTCTAAATGACGAGCCATTTCATCATACCAAACAGCTAACACTAAACCAAATGTGATAGGTTCACCGTGTATACCATGTGAACGTCCAACCATTAGAGTCATCTTATGTTCTTGAGCTCTTTTTTTAATAGACTCCATTATCATTTTCACATCTTCTATGATTAATTCTAAAGAGTCTTTCATTTGAACTGCTACGGCTGTATCAATTGTATCAGATGAAGTCATACCATAATGAAACCATCTAGATTCATTACCAAGTGTTTCAGATACAGAAGTTGTAAACGCAATAAGGTCGTGACGAGTCACCGCTTCAATTTCATCGATACGCTTGATGTCAAATCCTGCGTTTGCTACAATTTTATCAGCATCGTCTTGAGGAATTTTCCCAAGTCTTGCCCAAGCTTTTACAACTGCTTTTTCTACGTCTAACCAAGCCTGATATTTTGCTTGATATGTCCATTTTGATGCCATCTCTTCTCTAGAGTATCTATCTATCATTATATAGGTTCCTTATGATTATTATCGTGTGTTTTATGTTAAAATTCGGATATATTAAAGTAATTCATTTTACAGAAATAATTGTAAAAAAATGATTAAATAGGAATGAAATTTTGCCATTTGTAATTAAAAAAATGTTTGCAGAAAAAAAACAAAAAGCTGTTTTTTTTATAATGAATGAGTTGGGTTATTCCCAAAGAGAAGCACAACGATTTATTTCAAAAGGTAGAATTCTTGTCAATGGTGAGAAAATGCTTAAAACTGCAGGAGAGATTGAGGGCGAATTTGAGTTTATATATTTTGATCCAATTACCAAAGGACTTGCTCCTACATATGAAGAAGAAGAGTTTGTAGTTTTTGATAAACCAAGTGGTGTTCTCATTCACCCTCAAACCAAGAGAACGCCCTACTCTTTGATAGATGAGTTAAAATATCAGTATGGTCTTGATGCAAATATTGCACATAGAATAGATCAGGAGACTAGTGGCTTGGTTTTATGTGCTAAAAATAAAAAGAGCGAAAGAGATATTAAAATGATGTTTCAAGAACGTGAAATGAAGAAAAAGTATATTGCTTTAGTTCATGGAGAGTTTAAGGAAGAGCTTTGTGTTGAAGCACCACTTCTTCGTTCGCAAGCACAGAGTGCTATAGTTAGAATGGTTGTTAAGGTTGATGAAACAGGAAAAGCATCTAAGACTGATTTTAAGCCACTTAAGTATTTTCCAGATTTAAACATGACATTAGTAGAGTGTTCTCCACATACAGGCAGACAACATCAAATTCGTGTTCATTTGTTCCACGTGAAACATCCAATTGTCGGAGATCCTATTTATGGACAACATGAAGAGCAGATAGTTAAGTTCTTAGATAAAGTTCTTAGTAAAGAGAATAGAATAAAAAATGGAGGAGCAAGTAGATTGTTGCTTCATGCTTCTGAATTGGAATTTGAACTCTATAATAAAACTTATCATGTGAAAAGTAAAGTAGACTTTGAAAAGATTTGTTTTGAAAGTATGGACATATCTTTAAATAGTTAGCTTAAACTAATGTTTCACATGAAACATTAGTTTAAGACATTAAAATATTTTATTTAGTTAATTACTGGTTGTACTCGCTGACATTGGACAAATCTCATCACTTCTATGTGAATAACTTATTTCTTAATTAATAAATTTTTTCTTAAATAATAAATTTATATGCTTAAAGTTGATGAAAGCCCTATTTTCTGGGATTTAAGCTATATGAAAGAATATGATTCAGTTAATATTTATATAAAATAATTCTTAAAAAAAGAGCATATTTCACAATTTCTTTCTTGCTAATAAGTGATAGTATTCACACTTTACAACACTGTGTGAATATTACTCATTATAATTGAATTTACATATTTTTTTTGAGTTGCAATTTATTTTAAGTAGTCTATGAAAGTTTTTGATTATTTAATGACAAGAATTATGTTATATTGATATAAGAATAGTAAGGTATTATTACATTTATAAACGACCTCCCTGGTGTGTTGGTCGTTTTACTTTTTAAGAGTTTAAACTCGGTTATATCTCTTTATAATTTTTTTAATACGATTTCTTAAATTTCTAAGTGCATCACTACTTGTCTCACCATCAGCTGTCAGGTTTCCAACTTCTTCACTATTGAACTGTGCTTTTGATACCCAACCAATTTTACTGTGATATTTAATTCCTACAAATCTTACATCACCAAAGTGACCTTTACAAAGTTTATATATCTCTTTAATTCTATCAGCATCTGTTTTTTCTGCCATAGTATGCTCCTTTTATATTTCCTAAAAGTATAGCATATATTGACAAGTCTAAAGTAATTATTATGATTAAAATGTGAGAATTAATCTTCTTTTGTAGCAGCTTTTATAAACCCAATTAAGCCAATAGCAAATACTGCAACTATAAATATAATTTGAAATATTTCTAATGCTGGCATTAAAGTTCTCCTTCTGTTTTTTCTTTTAGTTGACCACAAGCAGCACTTATGTCGATTCCTTTTGAATCTCGAATGGTACATAAAAGACCATGCTTAATTAAGTAATCAGCAAATGCAACCATATCACTCTTTAAAGGTCTATCGTAATGAGTCCCTGGATAAGGATTAAAGTATATTAGGTTAACTTTGGCCTTTATATCACTTAAAAGCTTTACAAGCTTTCTAGCTGAGCCTAAGTCATCATTCTTACCCTTAATAACAAGATATTCAAACATGACGCGTTTGCGTGTATCTATAGGAAAGCGTTTCACTGCTTCTATAATAGAGTTAATATTATGAGCCTTATTCATTGGTATTAGTTCAGTTCTTAACTCATCATCAACAGCATGAAGTGAAATAGCTATATGTACTCCTAAATCCATCTCGCCGAGTTTATCTATTTTAGTACTTAACCCACTTGTTGAGACTGTTTGGCGTTTACCACCTATTGCAAGACCCTCTTCTTCTTTAAAGATTTCAATTGCCTTTGCGAGGTTATCAAGATTGTCTAGTGGCTCACCCATACCCATATAAACTATATTAATTTTACGGTTGTGTTTGTGATTATTGTCGCGTTTTAGAGTAACAACTTGGGCAACAATCTCTCCGGCAGTTAAATCTCTTGTGAAACCGCCCTTGGCTGTTAAACAAAAAGTACATCCTACTTTACATCCAACTTGTGTTGAAACACAGATAGTGTACCTTGCTTCTTGAACAACTTCTCCGTTATCGTCAAATTGAGTGTCTTTCATTTTTAACCAAACAGCTTCCATTGTTTTACCGTCTTGCATCTGTAAAAGATACTTTATGGTTCCATCGCTTGACTCTTCTTTATTTACAATAGTGAGAGGATTAACAACATATTTTTCTGCTAATTCTTCTTTTAGTGTTTTAGGAATATTTTTCATATCATCAAAACTTTGTGCATACTGATGATAAATCCAGCCAAAAATTTGTTTTGCTCTAAACGCAGGCTTTATTTGTTCTGTTAGTTCTTTTAATGTAAAGTCATATAACGAAAGTTTTGTTTCATTCATTTTACTGTTAGTTCCTTTATGCGTTTTTTCACATGTATATTCAAAAGCTCTTTAGCCTTTTTATGATTTTCTAAAAAATCTTCGTGAGCATTCTCATTGGTAAAGTTAGTTACACAAAAGACTCCACCAGCAGGAATATTAAATTCTTCCGCAATTTTTAAAACAGAAAAGAATTCCATGTTTTCAATGCCTACACCAAATTTTAGAAAGTTTTTTGCTAACACATCGTTAGTGGATATATAGTTAGAAGAATTTACAACAATGTCTTTTGTGTTAGTAGTGTTAGTAGTAACAACATTGTCAATAGGAGTGTAAGCATCGTTAGAAAGAAAGGCTAATTCTATGTTTGAAGCAGTTTTTGATTCTATTATATCAAATATTTTTGCATCTCCATAGGAACCAGCACTGCCTACAAAGAGTAAAAACTCTGGTTTGTCAAATAGACATAGACGAGTTAAATTCATTGCAGTTTCAATTAAGCCCACACCCATTGGTTGAGCAAAATCAAAAGTTTCATTGTTTCCAGCGCAGATAATCATTTTAGAGTCTTACCGGTATATTATTGTCATGTAGGTAATGTTTTAAATCCATAATATCTATTTCTTTATAGTGAAAGATACTAGCAGCAAGTGCTGCGTCGGCACCACACATAAATGCATCTTTTATGTGTTCCATTGTCCCTGCTCCTCCGCTTGCAATAACTGGAACATTTACAGCCTTAGATATTTGTTCAGTTATATTTAACTCAAATCCGGCTTTGGTTCCATCTGCATCCATTGATGTCAAAAGTATCTCTCCACTTCCTCGCTGAACTACTTCTTTAGCCCATTCAATAGCATCCAAACCTGTATCAACTCTACCACCATTTAAAAACACATGATACTTATCGCCTGCACGTTTCACATCTATTGCAGTTACTATACATTGGGATCCAAAGCGTTTAGCACCTTCATCTATAAGTTCGGGTCTTTTAATTGCTGCAGAATTTACGCTTACCTTATCGCAACCAACATTGAGTAGTTTATAAATATCGTCCAATTTTCTGATCCCACCACCAACTGTCAGAGGAATAAAAATTTCACGAGCAACTTGCGCCACTATATCTACTATTGTGTCTCGGTTATCACTCGAAGCTGTAATATCTAAAAAAGTAAGTTCATCGGCACCCTCTTCATTGTATCGGCGTGCAACTTCAACAGGATCCCCTGCATCTTTAAGTCCTACAAAATTTACACCCTTTACAACACGTCCATCTTTGACATCAAGACATGGGATGATTCTTTTAGCGAAATAGTTCATAAGCTAATACCTTCTATAATATCTTGCAATTATACATTGCTAGACTTATGATAAGGTATAAGTAAAATGTTTCATGTGAAACATTTATTTATAGTTTAATAATTCAACTCTTTGTATTTCCTATCAATTATACAATTAAGTAGGTTTAGAGTGATGCTAACTATATATTTGATGATCTATCTAATATGCTTTTATATCAATAATATGACAATAAAGTAACAAATATATATTTTTATGATATTTGTTACCTATATATAAGTAAAATTATTATAAACTCACCTTTATGAAAAAAGAAAACGTTGTAGCAAAGAAAAAGTTTGGTCAGAACTTTCTAAAAGATGAGAGCGTTTTAAGAAAGATCGTCGAAGCGATGCCCAAAAATGAAAACAAGATTGTTGAAATTGGACCTGGCTTAGGTGATTTAACTAAATTTTTAGTTGATGTCAAAAGTGTAGAAGCTTTTGAGGTAGATACCGATTTGTGTAAACTGTTACAAAGTGAATTTAAAGAAGAGATTGATACCAAGCGACTCCACATAAATTGTGGGGATGTTCTACAAGCTTGGAAGAGTACTTTAGTTGACGAACCGTATGATTTAGTGGCAAACTTGCCCTACTATATCGCTACGAATATAATCCTAAAAGCGCTCGCAGATCCAATGTGTAAAAATATACTTGTAATGGTGCAGCTTGAAGTTGCAGAGAAATTTTGTGCAGTAGCTGGAGAAAAAGTATTTGGCTCTTTGAGTGTTATAACTCAAAGTATAGGAACAGCCCATATAGTGGTCAAGGTTCCGCCAACTGCTTTTGATCCTCAGCCCAAGATTGACTCAGCAGTTTTTTTGATACAAAAGACGAAAGATAGAAACGATAAAGATTTCGAGGATATGCTTAGAGTTGCATTTACGCAGCCTCGAAAAACTTTAATGAAAAACCTATCTTCAAAGTATGAAAAAAATATACTCCAAGATGCTTTTAGTTCTTTAGAACTTATACAAACAATTCGCCCTCATCAAGTTTCCACCAGCGACTTTCACCAGCTCTATAAAAAAATAATATAAATTAAAAAGGAGTTTGGATGGCAGAAGAAAATCAGGGGACAATGCAAAAAGCACCCCAATCAGACACTAAACCAAATACAGATAAAAAAAACGAGACGAAAAAACCAAATAACCGCAAACCTAACCCAAATAGAAGTGCTAAACCAGGTGAAAAACCTTCAGGCAACAAGCCAAACAATAACAATAGAAATAAAAACCGTAATCGTCACCGTAGACAACCTACTCCGATTGATGAAACTTTAAAAACATTTGTTGGTAAAAATCAGGAAGCACATAAACAAAGACTTAACCCTCACTATAAGCTTGATTTAAATTCAAAAGCAAAAATTAGGGTAACTCCGCTTGGTGGACTTGGTGAAATCGGTGGAAACATCATGATATTTGAAACTGAAAAAGAGGCTATATTGGTTGATGTTGGTATGAGTTTTCCAGATGAAACTATGCATGGTGTTGACATATTAATTCCAGATTTTTCATATCTTCGTGAGATAAAAAATAAAGTTGTTGGTGTTATAATAACTCACGCTCATGAAGATCATATTGGTGCGATGCCATACCTTTTTAAAGAGATGCAGTTTCCTATATATGGAACACCTCTTCCTTTAGCTATGATTGGTAATAAATTTGATGAGCACCATATTAAAGAACACAGAAAATATTTTAACCCTATTGTAAAACGTGAAATTTATAAAATAGGTAATGATTTTGAAGTTGAGTGGATGCATATGACTCACTCAATTCTAGATTCTTCATCTGTAGCTATTACAACTGATGCGGGTACAGTGATTCATACGGGTGACTTTAAAATTGATTATACACCGGTTGATGGATACACAGCAGACTTACACAGACTTGCATACTATGGGGAAAAAGGCGTTCTGTGTCTTTTAAGTGATTCAACGAACTCACATAACCCGAATCCTACAGGTTCTGAACTAAGTGTGGCTCCAGCGCTTGATCGTATTTTTGCAAAAGCTGAAGGGAGAGTTCTTCTTTCAACATTCAGCTCAAATATTCATCGTGTGCAACAAGCTATACAGTATGGTATAAAATATGGTCGTAAAGTGTGTGTTATAGGTCGTTCTATGGAGCGTAATATTGAAATATCTATGCAGTATGATTATATAAAATTTCCAAAAGGTATCTTTGTAGATGCGGATGAAGTCTCTCGTCTTAATGATAAAGAAGTTCTCATCGTTACAACTGGTTCTCAAGGTGAAGCGAATTCTGCACTTTTTAGAATGTCTATAGGCGAGCATAGACATGTGAAGATTAAGCCAACAGACTTAATTGTTTTATCATCTCGTGCAATTCCTGGTAATGAAGGTTCTATTTCTGGAATGTTAAATCATCTTCAGCGTGCTGGTGCAAAAGTTGAAATGAGCAAAGATATACACGTCTCTGGCCATGCCTCTATGGAAGAGCAAAAGCTTATGTTGCGTTTGGTAAATCCTAAATTCTTTTTACCAATTCATGGTGAATATAATCATGTAATGAAACATAGAGAGACAGGTATGATGTGTGGAGTTCCTGAGAGAAATATCCTTCTTATGACAGATGGTGAGCAGATAGAAATAGCGCCTAAGTATATGAGAAAGGTCAAAACTGTTAAAACTGGTAAAACATATATAGATAACCAAAATAATCACCAAATTGAAGATGATATCGTTCTGGATCGTCAAAAACTTGCAACAGATGGTGTTGTAATGATGGTTGTTGAAGTAAGTGAGCAAAATTCTACAATGCTTGATAAACCAAAAGTAACTACATTTGGATTGGTACCGGATAGACAAGATAAAATGTTTGCTAAAGAGATGGAGGATGTTGTAGAAGTTTATTTAACAAACATCAAACCAGGACTTATAGAAAACTCTAAGGCACTAGAGAATGACATTCGCCAAGTTGTAAGAAAACATATTTATCGTAAAATGAAAAAATATCCTCTTATAGTACCTCATGTACTGGTACACTAGAGTCTAAGGTAAAATTTTGTCAGAAAATAAAGATATAGAATTTGAAAATGCAGTAAAAAGTATGATTCTTCATGTTGGAGAAAATCCGGAACGTGAAGGTTTACTTGAAACACCGGCAAGAGTTAGAAAAGCTTATGAGTTTATCTATGGTGGTTATAAAGAAGATCCAAAAGAGATTTTGAGTAAAGCACTTTTTACAAGTTCAAATGATGAGATGGTGCTTATAAAAGATATAGAGTTTTACTCTACTTGTGAACATCACCTACTTCCTATTATAGGACGAGTACATGTAGCGTATATTCCAGATGGAAAAGTTGTAGGTCTTTCAAAAATTCCTCGCGTTGTTAATGTTTTTGCCCGTCGTATGCAGATTCAAGAACAATTGACTGAGCAAATAGCTGATGCAATAATGGATACGATATCACCAAAAGGTGTTGCTGTAGTCGTTGTCGCTCGCCATATGTGTATGGAGATGCGTGGTGTTGAGAAAATAAATTCAAATACTACATCATCAGCTCTTCGTGGTCTTTTTAAAAAAGATGAAAAAACAAGAAGTGAATTTTTCTCTTTAATTAACTCTCCAAGCGGTA
>JGI997J19993_1000403_pt1 | contig 12829 bp, 13 predicted proteins | sample Etolagbewater25m_FD_19993 | JGI IMG/M metagenome (IMG submission 19993)
GGATTATCTAATAATAGGTAAAGATATTTATTAAATACTAAAGTTACATAACTCAATATTAAAATGGCCAGAGTTAGTTTGAGCATCTGATAATGATTTTTACGAAACTCTTTTAATCTTATTCGTAAACTTTGGCTAAATAATTTTACCATTAAGGGTATTGCAATCACAACAAAAGGAGCAAAATCTTCTATACGAATATTTTGTCGTAAAGAAAATATCAAAGACAATCCTAATGCAGTTGCTGATATATACCAAATAATATCTTTTTCTTTTTTTATTCCTATTCTATATATTGCATAAAAAAAGTATAAAAAAAGCATCGGCGAAAATATTGAAGCATAAATACCAAAAGTATCAAGAAGATAGCTTTTAGGTTTTCCACTAATGTTTAATCCAAAATAACTCATAGATATACCAAATAATATTAGTGAGACTACAAGTAATATATTATTTTTTTTCATCAAAGAATAAAAAAATAATCCTAAATATAAGATAGCAAAAGAGTTATCCACAAATAAAGCAACAATTAAAAGAAAATAACAATGTCTATTTTGAAGTTTATAAATATATAAATAAAGAAGTGTTAAAAATACTACGATTATAGATTCATTTACTAATAATGCAGCACTGTTAACACCTGGTAGCATCATAAATATCCAAATCGATATTACCCTTTGTATCTCTGTTTTAAAAAAATCTTTCGTTAAAAGATAAAGTAGTATTGCACTACCAATATAAAATGCTATAAAAGGGATTCGTAAAGCAAAGTCATTTTGTCCAAAAATATATGTAGATATGTTTGTAATAATAGTTAAAAGAGAGATATCCCCATAAAAGTAAATTACAGCTTCTTTATAAGATATACTAAAATCATTTGCTAGATATAAAAGTACTGTAGTATGAAATACTAACAGTACCAAAAAAAATGTTGTATATCTATTTAAATGAGCCATATCATACTCTATAGTTTAAGAAAATTATCCAGCATCTCATGTCCATATTCACTCATAACAGACTCAGGATGAAACTGTACACCATAGATATCTTTATCTTTAATCTTTAAGGACATTATCTCATCATCATCGAGAGATTTTGAAGTTATTATAATATTTGATGGTAAATTGTTTTTATTTACTGTTAAAGAATGATATCTTGTTTCTGTTATCTCTCTTGGTAAATCTTTAAAAATAATATCATCTTCTAATATTTTTATTTTTGATGTTTTCCCATGCATCATATTTGGAGCTTTTATTACTTCCCCTCCAAAAGATTGTGCAATACTTTGATGCCCTAAACATATTCCTAAAATAGGTGTAGTATCAGCAAACTCTTTAATCACATCTAATGTAATACCGGCATCATCAGGAGTAGCAGGACCAGGTGAGAGTATAATTTTCTCTGGATTTAAACCTTTTATCTCTTCTATTGAAAGTTCATCATTTCTTATAACTTTTAAATCAGCACCCAACTCTAAACAATATTGTACTATATTATAAGTAAAGCTGTCATAGTTATCAATCATTAAAACCATATTTTCTTTTCTCCTATAGTCCTAAATCATACATCTGTACAATTCCTACAAAACTTTTATTATCATCTATTACTAATAGTGAGTTAATTTTATTATCACTCATTATCTCACTTGCAACTACAAGTTTTTCATCTTTATGTATCTGTTTTGGATTTTTACTCATGATATCTTTTGCTGTAAGATTAAAAAAGTTTTCTTCTTGTTCTTCCATCACTCTTCTTATATCTCCATCTGTTATAATTCCAAAAATATTATCATCTTTTAAAATCACCACTAATCCACATTTACCATCTGTAACGGTATGAATAATCTCTTTTACATTTGAGTTTTCATGAATTATTGGTAAGTTATCTCTCTTCATAACATTTTCAATTTTAGTTAATAATCTTCTTCCTAAACTTCCACCTGGGTGAAATTTTGCAAAATTTTCATCTTTAAAATCTCTTAGTTTCATCAATGCAACAGCAATAGCATCTCCCATAACCANTGTTGCAGTTGTAGAACTTGTAGGTGCTAACTGTAATGGNCAAGCTTCATGTTCAACTGCTACATTTAAATGATANTTTGTATTTTGAGCTAGTGTTGAAGCTGGATTCCCACTCATAGAAATTGTAATATTTCCTTGTGTTTTTAAAAATGGTATTAGTTTTAATACTTCATCTGTTTCACCAGAATTTGATATTAGTAAAACAATATCATCTTTTTCTATCATTCCAAGATCCCCATGATAAGCTTCTCCCGGATGTAAGAAAAAACTTGGAGTTCCTGTACTTGCTAAAGTTGCAGCTATTTTTTTTCCTATAATTCCAGACTTTCCCATACCTGAAATAATAAATTTTCCACTTGTATCTAAAACTGCTTGTATAGCATTTGTAAAATCTTCTGTTAAATGATTTGCTAAATTAGCTATCTCTTTTGCTTCTATTTTAAATACATCTTTTGCTATATTATTTATATCCATTTTATTACCCATATCTCAATTTTAATCATTTATAATAACATATTTTTACTTCACATATAGATATATGTAGAGGTAAACAATATGCTTATCATTACAAACATTATTACAAGGTGTTTATGCCATCTTTTTTGTCTAAAAAGCATCACATAACCAAATAAAAGCATAAGCTTTAATATTAAGTCCAATTTACTAAACGATATAAATCCAATAGATAAAACTTGAATAAGAATCACTACAATTTTATTCTCATAATATTTTTGCTTTACCATTTTAATATCTATTCCTTCTTTATTATTATAAATAAAAAACCCAACCAAACCACCAATTAACACTAGTGCTAAAAAAACGACCATAATAATATCAACTGTTCCCATTTTGTTCCTTTTCTTTAAGTTGTCCACATGCGGCACTAATATCNATCCCTTTNGATTCACGAATAGTACAAAGTAANCCTTTTGATAAAAGGTATTCTTGAAATTTTATCATNGCATTTTTAGAAGGTCTTTCATAGTTAGTACCCTCAAAAGGATTAAAAAATATTAAATTTACTTTTGCATCAATNCCACTTAAAAGCTTCACTAATTTATCCGCAGATTTTATGTCGTCATTTTTATCTTTAATTACAAGATACTCAAACATCACTTTTTTTCTAGTATCTATTGGAAATTTTTTTACAGCTTCTATAATTGAGTTTATATTATATGCTTTATTCATAGGAATAAGTTCTGTTCTTAAATCATCATCAACCGCATGTAATGAGATAGCAAGTTGTACACCTAAATCCATCTCCCCTAGTTTTTCTATTTTTGTACTTATTCCACTTGTAGAGATTGTTTGTCGTCTAGTACTTATTGCTAATCCATCTAAATCAGATATTATTTTAATTGCATTTGTTAAATTTTCAAAATTATCAAGTGGTTCACCCATACCCATATATACAATATTTACAGCTTTATTTTGAGCTATATTATTCTCTTTTTTTAGATACACTATTTGTGCGACTATCTCACCAGCACTTAAATCTCTGACAAAACCACCACGGGCAGTAAGACAAAAACTACACCCTACTTTACATCCTACTTGACTTGAGATACAAAAAGTATATTTCTCACTCTTAATAATATTTCCTGACTCATCTTTTTGTTTCTCTTTCATCAAAAGCAATACAGCTTCTGCCGTTTTACCATCTTTGAATTCAAACAAATATTTTTTTGTTCCATCGGAACTTTCTTCAACTCTTACAATTTTTGCAATATCAATGGGATAGTTTTCTTTTAATTCCTCTTTTAAATTATTTGGAATATTTTTCATTTCATCATATGTTGTTGCATAATTTTTATAAATCCAATTATAAATTTGCTTTGCACGAAATGATGGTTTAATTTTCTCTTGTAGTTCTTTTAGTGAATAATCATATATTGTTTTTATAATTTTTCCTTTATTTAAAAATTGTTCCATGTGGAACAATTCTATTTTTTTATGATAATATTTTTTTCTTCAAGATAATGGACTAGCTTATCCATTGCTTGATTATGATTTGATATAAAGTCTTTATGTGCATCTTCATTAGTATAATTTGTTACAATAAATATTCCTTTAACATCTATATCAAATTCTTTAGCAATCTTAACTACAGAGTAAAACTCCATATTTTCTAGACCTATCTCATACTGTAAAAACTCTTTTGATATTTCGCTATTTGTGGAGATATAATTAGATGAATTTACTATTGTTTGACTAGGGAAGTTAGTATCTTCACATTGAACAATATTATCAATAGGAGTATAAGAATTACCTTGAAAAAATGACAGCTCAATATTTGAAGCATTTGAACTTTCGACTATGTCAAAGATATTATACTCTCCATAGCTTCCTGCACTTCCTATAAAAAGTATATATTCAGGTTTATCAAATAAACACAGTCTTGTTAAGTTTATTGCACTTTCAATAAGCCCTACTCCCACAGGTATTGCAAAAGGAAATGTTTCATTATTTCCAGCACATACTATCAATTTTATAACCTCACTGGTATATTATTTGCTGCTAAATATCTTTTTAAATCCATTATATCAATCTCTTTAAAATGAAAAATTGATGCAGCAAGTGCAGCTTCAGCTCCACACAAAAATGCCTCTTTAATATGTTCCATGGTCCCAGCACCACCAGATGCAATCACAGGTATCTCTACAGCACGGCTAATTTGTGAAGTAATATTAGTTTCAAATCCAGCTTTTGTACCATCTGCATCCATTGAAGTTAATAGTATCTCTCCAGCACCTCTATTATAAACCTCTTTTGCCCACTCAACAGCATCAAGCCCAGTATCTTCTCTACCACCTTTAACAAAAACATGATAGCTTCCATCAGCAACTCTTTTTACATCTATTGCTACAACAATACATTGACTACCAAATCTTTTTGCACCTTGATTAATAAAGTCTGGATTTGAAACAGCACTACTGTTGATGCTTACTTTATCACACCCTACATTTAAAAGATTGTAAATATCTTCTAGTTTTCGAATACCTCCGCCAACTGTAAGTGGTATAAAAACCTCTTGAGCAACTTTTTTTACAACATCAACTATTGTATCTCTTCCCTCATGACTAGCTCCAATATCAAGAAAAGTTATCTCATCTGCACCTTCTTGATTATATCTTTTGGCAACTTCAACTGGATCACCAGCATCTCTTAAGCCTACAAAGTTTATACCTTTTACAACTCTACCATTATCAACATCCAAACAAGGTATAATTCTTTTTGCAAAATAACTCATCTATTTTCCTATGTTTTCTTATTTGTTTTGCATTATATCAAATCAATACAAACATCTAGATATAACAAAACTTCAAGTAGTAACAAAAATAAGAATTATAAATAATTTTATTACCTTTTTGTAAGTATAAATTTGATAAACTCTTCACAATATTATGAAAAACATTAAAGCAAAGAAAAAATTTGGACAAAATTTTTTAAAAGATGAGTCAGTTCTAATTAAAATCATCCAATCGATGCCCCATAACGACAATCATATTGTAGAAATTGGGCCTGGATTAGGTGATTTGACAAAAAAACTTGTCAAGTGCAAAGATGTAACAGCCTATGAGGTTGATAGAGATTTATACTCTATATTGCAAACCGAGTTTTCTAAAGAGTTAGAAGCCCATAAATTAAATATCATTTTAGGTGATGTTTTAGAAAAATGGAATGAAAACTCTTCGCTTTATAATAGTAGATATGACTTAATAGCAAACCTACCTTATTATATAGCGACAAACATTATATTAAATTCATTTAACGATAAAAATTGTGAGCATATTATCGTTATGATACAAAAAGAAGTTGCGGATAAATTTACAGCACAGTGTGGAGAGAAAGAATACTCTGCGCTAAGTGTAATAACACAATTAATTTCAAAGCAGGCAAGAACACTTATAGTAGTTCCTCCTGAAAGTTTTGACCCTCCACCAAAAGTGGATTCTAGTGTCATCTATATCCAAAAAGATATGGATAAAGAACTTGATTTTGACTTTAATAAGTTTTTAAAAGTGTGTTTTTCCCAACCAAGAAAAAAATTGACTAAAAACTTATCTACTGCATATAGTAAAGATATTATTAGCTCTATTTTTAATGAACTTAATATAAAAGAGTCTGCAAGACCTCATGAAGTTGATGCATCTTTGTATAGCCATATTTATACAAAGGTAAAACAAAATGGACGAAACGAAAGTTACAAAACAAACTGAAACATTACAAACAGCTATTAATAAAACTCCACAAGACAATAATAGCGTACCAAAACAAGAACCAAAACAACAAAATACGGAACAAAAACCAAATCAAAAAGGGAAAACAGTTCCTCAAAAGAAAAAGCCACCAACAAATGGTAATGGTTGGACAAATGATTTAAAAAAAGCTTTTGAACACAATGAGAGAATTCAAAAAGAAAGATTAAATCCACACAATAAACTTAATCTAAAAACTGAAGCTAGTATCAAAGTTACTCCACTTGGTGGGTTAGGTGAAATTGGTGGAAATATGATGGTAATAGAGACTGATAAAAGTGCTATTATTATTGATGTTGGGATGAGTTTTCCAGATGATTCTATGCATGGTGTTGATATTCTTATACCAGACTTTACATATATAAGACAAATAAGAAGTAAAATTACTGCTATTTGTATCACACATTCACATGAAGATCATATAGGTGCAATGCCATATATTTTTAAAGAACTTCAAGTTCCTATTTATGGAACATCTCTTCCTTTAGAATCTATTGGTTCAAAATTTGATGAACATAAAATGAAGCAACATAGAAGTTACTTTAGAGCTATTCAAAAGAGAAAACCTATCAGAATAGGAGAGTTTGAAGTTGAATGGATGCATATGACTCACTCTATTATAGATAGTTCATCATTAGCTATTACAACAGAAGCTGGAACTATTATCCATACTGGAGATTTTAAAATAGATCATACACCTGTAGATGGATATCCTGCTGATTTACATAGACTTGCTTACTATGGAGAAAAAGGTGTAATGGCACTTTTAAGTGACAGTACAAACTCTCACTCTCCAGGTTTTACAAAAACAGAAAAAACTGTAGGACCAACATTTGAGAGAATTTTTTCAAAAGCAAAAGGTAGAATTATTATGTCTACTTTCTCATCAAATCTTCACCGTGTAGCACAAGCAATTCAGTGTGGACTTGACCATGGAAGAAAAGTCTGTGTAATTGGTAGAAGTATGGAAAAGAATCTTGAAATCGCTCTTAGCCTTGGATATTTAAAGTTTCCAAAAGATAAGTTTATAGATGCACATGAGGTAAATAAACACCTAGATAAAGAAGTTTTAATAATAACAACAGGGAGTCAAGGTGAGCCTATGAGTGCTCTCTTTAGAATGTCAATTCATGAGCATAGACATATAAAAATCAAACCAGAAGATACAGTAGTTCTATCAGCTAAAGCAATCCCTGGAAATGAAGCAAGTGTATCAGAGATTATCAATCAATTACAAAAAGCTGGTGCACATGTAGCATATCAAAACTACACAGATATTCATGTATCTGGTCATGCAGGGCAAGAGGAACAAAAACTTATGCTAAGACTTGTTAAGCCAAAATTCTTTTTACCAATACATGGTGAATATAACCATGTTGTAAGACATATACAAACAGGTATTGACTGTGGTGTACTAGAGAGAAATACTTATGTATTAAGCGATGGAGAACAAGTAGAAATATCTCCAAAATATCTTAAAAAAGTAAAAACAGTAAAAACTGGAAAAACTTACATTGATAACCAAAGAAATAGAAAAATTGGTGATGATGTTGTTATCGATAGACAAACTATGGCAAATGAAGGTGTTATTATGATAGTAGCACAAATCAATGAAAATGATAGAAAAGTAGTAGGGCCTGCTAGAGTAAGTTCTTTTGGTATGGTTGATTCAAAACAAGAGAAACATTTTGCAAAAGAGATAGAAGATATTTTAGAGCACTTTTTAGAACATATTAAAGAGGGTATTTTACAAAATACAAGAGCTGTAGAAGAGGAACTTAGAAAAGTAGTAAGAAAACACTGTATAAGAAGATATAGAAAATATCCAATGATAGTTCCAACTATTTTTGTACAATAATTTCCAAATTGTTCCACATGGAACTGTATAAAAAAGAGTGAAGTAATTCACTCTTTTTTTATTTAAACTTCAAAATATCAAAACTAAAAACAACCAATATCAAATAAATTTAGCTATAATACTAACATAAAACACAAGGAAATAATCATGGGGAATAATGACAATAATGAACACAAAACGAGACTTAATAAGTTTATATCACATAACAGCAGATTTAGTAGAAGAGAAGCTGATGAGCTTATAAAGTCTGGAAAAGTTTCAATAGATGGAAAAGTAATTAGTGACTTATCAACAAAAGTAAATGATAAAACTATTGTAAAAGTAAATGGACGAACAGTAAAAGTTGACTATAAAAGAGCATCTACTGTTATCGTTTACAATAAATTAAAAGGGGAAATAGTATCTAAAAAAGATCCTCAAGGTCGTAAAATAATTTATGATACTATTCCTAAAAAATTTGATCATTTTATACCAATAGGAAGACTTGATTTTGCAAGTGAAGGGATGCTTCTTTTAACTGATGATCCAAAAATTGCAACAGCCTTAATGAACTCAAACCTAGAAAGAGTATATAAACTTAAAATTGAGGGAGAAGTAACTCCTGCAATGATAAGTGCCATGGAAAATGGAATTACTCTTGACGATGCAACTGCTGGTGCTTGGGATAAAACAAAAACTATCAGTATGGAGTTTTCACCATTTTTGGGATACCAAATTCAAACAAACACTCCAAAGTTTTCAAAATTAAAAGTTGCTATTTCTGAAGGGAAGAATAGAGAGTTAAGAAGATTCTTTGCACACTTTGGATCAAAAGTAGTAGATTTAAAAAGAGTAAGTTTTGGGGGAATAAATCTCAATAATTTACCCTCAGGAAAAGTAAGATATCTTGAAAGTGAAGAGTATGAAAACTTACGACATTTTATGAAAGAGCAAACAAAACTTAATAGAAAAAACACTAACGAAGATTTTTATGAAGATGAGTACTAATCTAGCAAATCTATTACGACCAAATAATTTAGAAGAGTTTGTCGGACAATCTCACATTATAGCTAAAAGCAAAGCACTCTATAAACTTATAGATAAAAAAGAGATTCCTCATCTCTTTTTTTATGGGAAACCAGGTACAGGGAAAACAACCTTAGCAAAAATTATTGCTAAAAATAGTGGTTATGATTTTTATAGTCTAAATGCAACTAGTTTAAAAATAGAAGAATTAAGAACTATATTTAAAAGATATGACAATGCCCTTTTAAAACCTTTGATTTTTATAGATGAAGTTCATAGACTTACAAAAACACAACAAGAAGTATTGTTACCAATTATGGAAAATTATGATGCTATTATCATAGGTGCAAGTACAGAAAACCCTTTTTTTAGTCTTACAAATGGAATAAGATCTCGAGCTTTTTTATATGAATTTAAACCACTGAGTTATCAAGAATTAGAAGTATTAACACAAAAAGCCATATCAAAACTTGATATAACTATAGATAAAGAAGCTTGTGAATACCTAATAGTGTCAAGTAGTGGAGATGGTAGAGCCTTATTAAACTTGATTGATTTTGCATCTAAAGTCAATACTACTATAAACCTTGAATTACTAAAAGAGTTACGAGCAACAACTATGGGAGATGGTGTTAGCAGTAGTCAAAGTCATTATGATATCACTAGTGCTATGATAAAATCTATTAGAGGAAGTGATATAGATGCAGCACTGTATTACCTAGCAAGACTAATTGATGGTGGAGAAAGTGTAGAATATATTTCAAGACGACTTGTGATACTTGCAAGTGAAGATATAGGAAATGCAAACCCACATGCTTTAAACTTAGCCACATCTACAATGCAATCTACATCTAAAATAGGCTATCCAGAATCAAGAATAATTCTTGCACAATGTGTAGTATATTTGGCATCTTCTCCAAAATCAAATAGTTCTTACAATGCAATAAACAACGCCCTAACCTATCTTCATAATAATGAAGTATTAGATATACCAATACATCTTCAAGATAGTCATATTGGATATAAATATCCACATGATTTTGGTGGATATGTTTCACAAGAATATTTAAAAAAGAATTTAAAATTTTATGAAACAAAAGAGATTGGATTTGAAAAAACACTGAATGAATGGTATTCTAAAATTAAAAATATGATATAATTCAAAATAAATTTTAGGACAATATATGAAACATTTAATAACAACAAGTGACTTCTCAAATGATGAAATTTTAAAGCTATTTAAAGATGCAAAACTTTTTTTAGACCTTAGTTCGAATAAACTTTTGGAGGGAAAACTTATAGTAACTCTCTTTTTTGAAAATTCTACTCGTACACGAAGTAGTTTTGAAGTAGCTGCTAAAAGACTTGGTGCGGATGTAGTAAACTTAGAAGTACAAACAAGTTCTACTAAAAAAGGTGAAACAGTAGAAGATACTGTTTCAAACCTTAATGCTATGAAGCCTGATGCAATTATCATCAGACATAGTGAATGTGGACTTCCAGATAGTCTTAAAAGCTATGTAGACTGTCCAATCCTTAATGCTGGTGATGGCAAAAATGCACATCCTACTCAGGCATTATTGGACTTATTTACTATTATGGAACATTTTGACTATAAAGTAGAAGATAAAAATATTGCAATTGTAGGAGATATATACAATTCAAGAGTTGCTTCTTCAAACCTTGAATTACTCCCTAGATTTGGATTAAATCCAATTCTTGTTGCACCAAAAGAGTTTCATGTAATTTCAAAATATAAAACAGTAAAAAATATCAAACGAGTTATTGATGATTTAGATATTATTATGAGTTTAAGAGTACAGCATGAAAGACATACTTTTACTTTATCTGATGAAGAACTGCACCAAACAACAGAAAAATATAGAAAAAAGTACTGTATCACTAAAAAGATGATGGGAGATAGAGATATCTTATTAATGCATCCAGGTCCTGTTAATAGAAATATAGATATCAGTGATGAGATGTTAACTGACAAAAGATCAAAAGTTTTAGAACAAGTACATAACGGTGTTGCTATAAGAATGGCTTGTCTAAAAAAACTAATTCTAAACCAATAATCCTTTTAAAAAATATAAAGTGGAATTAAAAAATTTACTCAATCATTATGGCTCTTTAAAAGAGCCATTTTTTTTTATGATTAGTTATGATAAAAAAAAGTATGAAATAATTCCTTTAAAAAATCTTCCAAAAGATATAGAGTTTAAAATCAATCCTAATATATCACAAAAAATGGATCCACAAACTTTACAAAAAAGTCCTATATCATTTGAAAAATATCAAGAAAAATTTACTATAATTCAAGAAGAGATAGCAAAAGGAAATACCTATCTTATTAACCTTACAACACAAACTACAGTACATACAGATTTACAACTCAAAGATATCTATAATTTTGCTAATGCTAAGTACAAACTTTTATACAAACAAAAATTTGTATGCTTTTCTCCTGAAACATTCTGTACAATAAGAGATAATAAAATCTATACCTATCCTATGAAAGGTACTATTGATGCAAATATTCTCGATGCTAAAAAGATTATACTCAATGATAAAAAAGAGTTAGCAGAGCATACTATGGTAGTTGATTTGTTAAGAAATGACTTATCAATCATATCTAAAAATGTTAAAGTTGAGAAATTTAGATTTTGTGAAAAAATACAAGCTGGAGAGAAAGAGCTTTTACAAGTAAGTTCTAAAATTTCAGGTGATTTAGGAGAAAATTGGCAAGCTCGTATTGGAGATATTCTAACTTCTATTTTACCAGCAGGAAGTATTACAGGAACACCTAAAAAGAAAACTATTGATATCATTAAAAATGTAGAGCAATATGACAGAGACTATTTTACAGGAATATTTGGAGTATTTGATGGAGAATGTTTAGATAGTGCAGTGATGATACGATTTATAGAAAAACAAAAAAAAGGGTATGTGTATAAAAGTGGCGGTGGGATAACTAGTGATAGTGATTCCAAAAAAGAATACAATGAGATGTTAGATAAGGTGTATATCCCATGATATATTATTTTGAAACGATAAGATGTGATGATTTTGAAGTATTTAACTTACAATACCATAACAAAAGAATTAGCAAAACAATTGGGCTTAATATAAATTTGCAAGAATATATCTATCCTCCAACAGATCATCTACTAAAATGTAAAGTTATATATTCTTCAAATGGTATTGAAAAAATCCTATACGATAAATATACTCCACGAGAGATTCAAACTTTAAAAATAATAGAAGCTGATAGTTATGAGTATAAATATAAATACCTTAATAGAGATACACTCAACTCTTTATATGAAAAAAAAGGGATTGCTGATGAGATTATCATTATTAAAAATGGTTACATCACGGATACTTCAATAGCGAACATTGCTATTTTAAAAGATAATAGATGGATAACACCATCAAAACCTTTATTAGAAGGAACTATGAGAGATAAATTATTAGAAAACGAGTTAATTTACGAAGGACAATTAACTGTAAAAGATTTAAAACAATCAAAAAAGTTAGCACTTATGAATGCAATGATAGGATTTAAAGAGTTAACATCATTTAATATTATTTATTAGTCTTCAATAGTTTTATAACCTATACCCTATATTTTGTATTGTGTAAAAAAATTCTTTTCCCACTTTTTTTCTTACTCGCAACAAAAA
>JGI997J19993_1000404_pt1 | contig 12803 bp, 12 predicted proteins | sample Etolagbewater25m_FD_19993 | JGI IMG/M metagenome (IMG submission 19993)
TGAATGATTTAGTTGATTTTTATTGTATTTATTTTATTAAAAATAAATACAATAAATTCTACTTAAGTCTTTTTTATTAGACTTTGGATATAATCCCCAAATAATTTAAAAAAGGAATAAATATGGCATTAGATGTTTATTATGACAAAGACTGTAATATCGACTTAATTAAGTCAAAAAAAGTAGCAATGATTGGTTTTGGATCACAAGGTCACGCACACGCAGAGAACTTAAGAGACTCTGGAGTTGAAGTATGTGTTGGTTTAAGAAAAAATGGATCTTCATGGGCAAAAGCTGAAGCAAAAGGTTTCGAAACTTTAACAGTTGCAGAAGCAACAGCTTGTTCAGATGTTATTATGATTTTATTACCAGATGAAAATCAAGCAGAAATTTATGAAAATGAAATTGCTCCAAACTTAAAAGATGGTGCAACTATTGCATTTGGACATGGATTTAATATTCACTACGGTAGAGTTAAACCAGCTGCTAACATTAATGTAACAATGATTGCTCCAAAAGCTCCAGGTCACACAGTTAGATCAGAGTTTGTAAGAGGTGGAGGTATTCCAGATCTTATCGCTGTTGGTCAAAATCCATCAGGAACTACTAAAGAGTTAGCTCTTTCTTACGCATCTGCAATTGGTGGTGGAAGAACTGCTATTATTGAAACAACTTTCAAAGATGAAACAGAAACTGATTTATTTGGAGAGCAAGCTGTATTATGTGGTGGAGCTGCTTCACTTGTACAAGCTGGTTTTGAAACATTAACAGAAGCTGGATATGCTCCTGAGTTAGCTTACTTTGAATGTCTTCACGAACTTAAGTTAATCGTTGACTTAATGTTTGAAGGTGGAATCGCTGATATGAGATATTCTATCTCTAATACTGCTGAGTACGGAGATTATGTTTCTGGAAAAAGAGTTATTAATGCAGAATCTAAACAAGCTATGAGAGATATCTTAACTGAAATTCAAGATGGTAGATTTGCTAAAGACTTTATCTTAGAAGGTCAAGCTGGATACCCTAGAATGAACGCTGAAAGATCAAATGATAAAGAAAAACTAATTACTAAAACAGGTAATAAACTTAGAGAAATGATGCCTTGGATCTCTGCAGGTAAAATTGTAGATCAAGACACAAACTAGATTTAAATTGATATAGACTTCAGGTCTATATCATTATAATATCTTATGAAACATCACTCACCTAAAAGAGCTCCTAAAAGACTAAAAACAAAGAAAAAATCTTATAAAAGAATTTTAACACTCGTTAGTACAATATTTTTATTTACACTACTTACATTATTAGCAGTTGGATATTTTTACTTAGAAAATCGCCAAATAGTTATAGATATTGCAAAAGAAGATATCGTTCAAGTCAAACAAAAACCAATTACATTTGAAGAAAAAACAAAAGCATTAGAAATCGAATATATTGATAATGTAGATAATAGTATATATGTTGAAAAACAAATACAAAATAAAGAAAACATTAATGATTTTCATTATGAAGAACCGGACTACGGTAAAATAGGCGATATAGAACATGAAATTCCAAAAGAGATAATATTAGAAGATAATAAACCAAAAATTATAATTACACCAAAAGTAGAAGAAAAAACGATAATAGAAAAAGAGAAAAAAACTTATAAACCAAAATTAGCAATAATCATTGATGATGTTACAACAAAAAGTCAAGTTAGAAAGATAAAAAATATAGGTTACACAGTAAATATGGCATTTTTACCCCCTACAAAAGGCCATAGAAACTCTGCAAAAATTGCTAATGATTTAGAATACTACATGATTCATTTACCATTGCAAGCAAGCAGTAGTAAATATGAAGAAGATGAAACATTATATATTACTGATGATATTGAAACAATCGATAAAAAAATAGTAGAGCTTAAAAAACTTTACCCAAAAGCAAAATTCATTAATAATCATACGGGAAGTAAATTTACATCAAATAAAAAAGCTATGGATAATTTGTTTGTTGTGCTACGAAAATATGATTATACTTTTGTAGATAGTAGAACAACAGCTAAATCAGTAGCTTCAAATGTAGCAAAAAAATATGGAGTACGAATGTTAAGTAGAAATATATTTTTAGATAACAATAAAAATAAAAAATATATTCGTAATCAATTAAAAAAAGCAGTTACATCTGCAAAAAAATATGGAAGCGCAATTGCTATTGGACATCCATTTAATATTACTTTTAATACTTTAAAAGAGTCAAAAGATATTTTAGCTGATATTGAATTGGTTTATATACATAAATTATGATACAACAGATAGATTTTCATATAGATTCATTGGATGGTATGAAAAAATATCCAGGAGAGCTTTTTTATATAGGTAACCTTTCACTTCTAAAAAAAAGAAAAGTATCTATAGTGGGTACCAGAAAACCAAATCAATATACAAAACAATTTACTCATCAATTATCTAAAGCATTAAGTCAAAATGATATATGTATAGTAAGTGGCGCAGCAATGGGTGTAGATGCTATTGCACATAATGCTGCAGGTACATCAAATACAATTGCAGTAGCAGGTACAGGTTTAGATATAAGATATCCAGTTGTTAATAAAAAGCTTATTGAAGATATTGAATCAAATGGTCTAGTATTAAGTCAGTTTAAACAAAAAACGCCATCAGCCCGTTATAATTTTCCAATTAGAAATGAACTAGTTGTTGCATTGGGTGAAGTATTAATCGTTTGTGAAGCAGATTTGAATAGTGGGACTATGAGAAGTGTTGAGTTTGCATTGAAAATGAATAAAGCTATTTATGTATTGCCACACAGATTAAATGAAAGTGCTGGAACAAATGATTTATTAGCGAAGGGATATGCACAAGCAATTTATAGTATAGACAGTTTTATTGAAGAGATAACAGGGGTAAAAACTTCTGATGATATAGGAGAAGATGACTTTTTAAAGTATTGCTCTACAAATCCATTATATGATGAGGCAACACTACGCTATGCATCTAAACTTTTTGAATATGAATTAAATGGAAAAATAAAAATAGAAAGTGGAAAAGTTTTTGTAGTGTAATTAAGACTATCTCAAAGAGATAATCTCAAAATTACTATTTTTATATTGAGGCATTGCCATACCTGCATTTGCATTTATATAAGTAGGGTCACTTATTGTATATTTTGTATTTTTATATCTAAAGCTATCACCACTTACTTTTGAAGAAAAAGCAACTGCAGTTGCTAAGTGGTCTTTATATTTTACCCCTACAACATCTAGATTTAAAAGATTTTTTACTAAGTAACTAAACATAATACTTCTATCTTCACAATCACTATATGGATAAAATATAGTCTCTTCTGGAAACATCACTTTTTCATAGTCAAATTGTTTTTGATCTGTTTTGTATTTAAATGATGTTTGTACAAATCTAAGTAGTAAGTTAACTGCTTCTATTTCAGATTTTCCTTCTACTAAAGGAGCTAATTTTACCAATATAGAGTTCGATAATGGTTGAGAATTCTTTGTACCAAAATAAACTCTATAGTCTGATTGTGGAAATGTTTTATAGAAATTAATTAAGTCAGTGCTGTATTGTGTATTAATACTATACTTTTTGTTATTATATGTAAAAGTTAAATCTTTTTGCACAATATTATTATAAAACTTAATCTCTTTATCAATTAGAAATGAAAGTTTTTCTTGTGCTTTTGGATAATCTCCAGCATATGTAAAGATAGAACCAATTTTACCAANTCTACCATTTGGAGTTAGGATATAGTATCTTTTTTTATTGAGAGTAAAAAATGATACTTGATATAAACTATGTTGCATTGTAGAGAGAAGATAAATTTTATTTGAGTTATATCCAACTTTTGTATCATAATTCATTTTAACCAATACAAACCATGTAAATAAGTTTGCACTGTTATTATCTTTGTATATTACATTTCCAAGTTTATGAATAAATTGATATTTAGCCCAATCATTTAAATTAAGTTCTTTACTATTTTTATCGATTTGTTTTAAAAGTTTTTTATAATTTGTTTTACTTAACTCTTCCCAAAACTTACTAATAGATTGTTTATCAATTTTTGTTAGATTAAATAAGCTTTTTTTATCATATGAAATTGAAATTTCATTAGAGTAAAATTCAAAATTTACAATATTAAAATCTTTTTTAATTGTTGGTTTTACTATCTTGACAATAGGCTTTGGTTCTGGTTTTGTAATAATCTTTTTAACTTTAATTTTCGGAGATTTTTTAATCTCTTTTGGTGGTACAACAACAACCTTTTTTATTTCTGGCATAACTACAGGTTTTGGTTTTGTATATGGAGAGGGACTACTCATAGCTTTAAAAGCTTCCCAATCTTTTTTCAGCATATCACTGAACTCTTCATCCATAGTCTTTTTATAAGTTGTATACTCTTGATTCTGTGCTTTTAACCATTCTTGGTACTCATTGGCACTAAGAAAAGTTATCAAGGTTAAAAATAAAATTACTTTTTTAAACATCACTTATCCTTTATAATGTAGTTTTTAAGAGTTTATTATATGCAGAAACTCTATCATTTACTTTTTTAAGATACTTTTTCGTTTCATTGTATGGTAACTTTCTCATTAATGTTGAGTAGACATTATCTGAACTCATACTATTTATTGTACTAGAAGCTTTATTAATATTTGTATTTCCTATAAAAGCTTTTGCAACATTTCCTGCACCTGTATTGTATGCAGCAATTGCACAATATAATCTACTTTGCGGATCATTTATTTTTTTAAGATATCTGAAATATAATACATGCAAATATGCACTACCGATAGTAATATTGTTATTTGGAGTATACAGGTAACCAGAACTTAAAACTCTTTTCTTTTTATATAAGTATTGATAACTATCTACACCTGCGGATCTTGGTACGATTTGCATTAATCCAAAAGCAGGGATATGACTTCTTGCCATTGGATTAAATGAACTTTCACTATGCATAATAGCATATACTAATTCTGCAGGAATATTTTGTCTTTTTGATTCTTTTAAAACTTTGGCTTTATATATTCTTGCTTTTTTCACAGTAGAGTCTGAAGGTAGTTTTACATTCGCTTTGTATACAAATTTACCTTTATGCTTTACTTTTATTAGTTTTTGTTTTTGTAGCTTTTGTTGTAGTCTTTGTTTTTCTTGTGCATTAATTAGGTCTGCAATAAGTTTTTGATTTGATTTTGGGTTTGCTCTTTTTTTCTTAAGTTTTTTAGATATCTTCTTTTCTAAAATATCTTTTTTAAAAGCATCTTTTACATCTTCTTTCAGTAAATTAGAAAACATTTTTTCTATTTTCTTTTTTGCTTCTTCTTCATTATTAGCTATTACTTCTAAGTTAATCTCTTTTTTTTCATAATCTATTGATTTTCTTTGAGTTAACTCTTTGTTATATTCTACATATTTATGTTTTGTAGAAACTATAGGTTCTTTTTCTGGCCAAACTTTTCCTAACTCTTTAGAAAATTCTTTAAAAGCTTCATCATGAGCATCTTTGTATTCTTTAAATTCTTTTTCAAAGTCATCTTGATATTTTGTAAATGAACTATTTTGTTGTTTTTGATACTCTTCAAATGTAAGGGCATAACTTTGAAGTGAAAATAAAAATAAAATAAGTGGTAATATTAGTTTCATCTTTGAACCACCCATGCACACATCTCACCATTTGGTTTTGTATATAATGCTTTTACTTTTGTACTTATAGAAACTTTATCAACACTTTGTAATGAACTAGAACTACTTCCAGAATTTCCTCTAACACCATTGGAAGTTGTTTTAGTTCTCATTGTTACATTATCAACTGTAACTTTGTTTTGTGTTGCAATTCTATCAATAGCTCTTGATATTGCTAAATCTTTTTGTGCTTCTTCACCTTTAAAATGTATTTTGGAACAACCCACAGCAGCAATCTTATCATTATCGACATACGGATCAAGTAACCACTTCGGTTCTTGGTTCTTTGATACTGTTGTATTATTTTGTTTAATACATCCACTAAATAACATAACACTAACAATTAATAAACTTTTTAAATACATTTCTTTCCTTCTAAAATAAAAAAGCAGGGTAAATTACCCTGCTTTTTATATTATTTTTCATCTATTTGAATAAAATAAAATTACTCAGCAGCTTTTTCTAATTCTTTATCTAGATCACCATCTGCTTTAGCAGCTAAGAATTTTTGGTACATAGCTTTATCATTTTTAAATGATGTTTTAACAGCATCTTCCATTTGTTTCTTAACTGGTTCATTGCTTACACCAACAAGTATATACATAGTTCCTGCAGCACTTTTCCAAGTTTTAACGCCTCTACTACCTTCAAGTGTTTGACTTGCAAGTTGTTTAGAAACTTTTGAGTTAGATGCATCAAATGTTGCATCTGTACCAGAACCTGTTGTTGCTTTGTATGATTTGAACATAGTGCTAACTTTAACACTTAGTTGATTTGCTAGTGCATCTCTACCTTCAGCCATAGCTTCTGCTCTTTGCATACCTAAGTCATTACCAGCATTTTTTTGAGCAATTCCTAATGCAACTACAGAACCTTCTAAGTAAGGGTTACAAGTCCACTCAGGAGCTAATTGATTATCTTGCTTACATCTAAAGTCTGGCTCAGCAGGCTTTTCTGGAGCTTTTTGTCCTAACATTCCCATACAACCAGTTAATACTGTTGCTGCAACTGTAGCTGATACTAATTTTAAAACTGTTCTTCTCATTTTAATTCCTTTTATTGTTTATTTAATTATAGAGCACTTAATATTAAATATTAATTAACCTCTAAAACTTCTACTTCAAGTGATTTAAAAAGTGCTGTTTTTGTATTTACATCACTTTCATCACCAAAAATATAGTTCATATGCGACTTAGCATGATGAAAACTACAAAATAAAGTTTGTGGCTTTATTGTTTTGACAAATTTTATTGTTAATGGATTTGTTTGTCCATGTTTTGTTTTTAATATAACTTTTTCACTTTTTATTCTATGTTTATCATCTATACAAGCTAAAATAGTATCTTCACTATGTTTTTCTTGTAGTTTTGGGGTTTGTATTGTTTGTGCTGCATTATTATAATGAATAAGGTTTCGTCCAGTTGTTAAATAAAATGTATCAAAACTTGTTTTATTTACTAACTTTTCTATCTGACCTCGGAGTTGATATCCGTTGTATTTAAAAGTTCCTAATCCATCTGGAGTGTTAAATGCTTCAAGATGCAAAATAGGAGTATCTTTTTTAGCAACAGGCCATTGAAGTCCTTTACTTCTATGTTTTTGGAGTTTATGATAACTTGCCCCTCCATATCTATATGGAGCTTCTTCTCGAATGTTTTCCCATACATCTTCACTTGTTTTGTATAAAAACTCACCTTTGATTTTATTTTCAATATCTGTAATTACATTCCAGTCATCTGGCAAGTTGTTTTCTACTAATGGCTGTGATAGATGAAGTCTTCTCATAGCATTTACATAAACACCAGTTTTTTCATACGCAGATTTTACACCAAAAACAATATCAGATTTTTTTGCAATTTCATTCATAAATAGATCTTGAGTAATAATAAGGTCTAATTTATCAAGTGCTTTGTTAATTTTATTAAGATTTGGGTGAATATGTGCTGTATCTTCACCCATAATCATCATAGCTTTTACTTTATCATCAAGCATTGCATCTATTAAATCAGGAGTTTTAAGTCCTTCCTCTTTTGGTTTCGTATAGTCAGGTCCATAATAAGGAAGACATCCCATATCACAAGTACCTTGTACATTATTTTGCCCTCTTAAAGGCATAAGTCCTGCGCCCTCTTTACCAATATTTCCAGTCATTAAAGCAAGATTTACTATTGACATTACAGCATAACTTCCATCAAGATTTTCTGTAATTCCTAATCCCCAAAATATCATAGATCTTTTTGTAGCATATTTTCTTGCAATTTCAGGAATCTGATCAGCCAACTCTTCATATCCAGTAATTTCTCTAAAATACTCAGGATTTGCAAAAGGATCATTTAATATAGAGTTCTTATATGTTTCAAATTCTTTTGTTCTTGTATCAATAAATTCTTGATTGTAAAGTTTCTCTTTTAATATAACATAAGCAATCGCATTTAAAAATAGAAGGTTAGATTCATATGGCATAACTACAGTATCTGTAGCAAACTTACTTAATTGTATTTTTCGTACATCACAAACTACAAGTTCACTTGTTTTCGCTCGACTTGCTTCTATCATTCTGTTTGCAACAATTGGATGAGCTTCTGTAGTATTTGAACCAATTACAAGCATAAATTCTGTTTTAAAGATATCATCATAAGGATTTGTAGCAGCTCCCTCACCAATAGTTGCAGCCATACCATTTAAACTTGGTGCATGACAAACTCTAGCACAGTTATCTATATGTGGAGATTCCATAGTTTGTCTTGTAAATTTTTGTAGTAAAAAACCACTTTCACAAGATGTTCGGGCCCCTCCCGTTGCGCAAAAAGCATGTCGTCCATATTTTTCTTTTATGTCAGATAGTTTCCATGCTGCAATTGAAGTAGCTAGTTCATAATTTGATTCATACCATGTATCATCAAGTGATACTAAAGTATGTGTTCTTGCTTTTAGCTCCTGAGGAAACTCTTCAAGGTTCTTTTCAATGAAAGATTTTTTAATTCTTGTATTTCTTATTCTGTTGTCAGATGCAACAAAATCAAAACCAAACTTACCTTTTATACAAAGCTTTCCACGACTTACATACCCATCACTTTGAGCATAAATCTTTAATATTTTATTATCTTGTACCTGTGCAGTTATATCACAACCTACACCACAATATGTACAAACAGAACCTATATCATGTACCATAGTATCACTCTTTATGTTGAAATTTATAGATGATTATATCTAATTTGCTTTAAATATTTCGATATAAATAAACAGGATTTATTTTTTAAGATTAATATTATTTTGTATGAAAGTTGAAGTGATATTACAAGTGAGTGTTAAAGAGGTTGTTTAGCTGATATACTTTGTATATCATCCTCCTCCAACAAATTGAAGTAATTCTAATTTATCATTTTCTTTTGGAATAAAGTTTTTCCAAGATTCTTTTTTCACAATCTCCATATTAACAGCTGCTGCCATAACTTTATCTTTTATCTCTAAATCTGTGATGATTTTATCTAGTGAATCGTTTTCTTGTACATTTTTTTCTTCACCATTTATAATTAATAGCATATTATTCATTTCCTTTTCTTTCATATCTAAAACTAACCATTTTAAATCTATCACCCATTCCTGTAGGATTTAAAAGTGTTTTTACTTTATTTGCTTCACTCAAATATGTATCTTCATCTACATTTTTATGAAGTATTTCTAGAAGTTCAATAATACCAAAATGAACAAGTGCTTTTAACTGAGTTAGGTAATCTATATTTTGAGCACCAGCTTTCTCAAAGCTATCTATTATATGAGTAAAGTTTACATCATAGGTTATATCACTTTTTTTATAAAGGTTTTCTAGTTTAATATCTTCATCAAAGATTGGAAAAACATTGTGTGCTTCATATATTCTGCATGAAAAGTCGTTTCGAGGATACTTTTCGCCATAATCAAATGTAACAAATTCAAATTTATTAATATTGTTACACATATTTTGTGCGAATTCTTCATATCCTCTAGCTACTTCACCTTTAGTTACTTTATACTTATCACAATATTCTTTAATAAAAGTATCCTCATTATCTATAAACTGGATGGTGTTATTTTCAACAATACCTAGTTGTAATGTATTATTTTCATCTGTATAGACTAAGTCACAAGGAAAGGCATCATATATTTCATTTGCAACAACAAAAGCACTATCAAGTTTGACTTCACTTATATCATTATAATGTATCAGCTCTATATCGTCTCCAAAACATTCATAAAAATATTCTTTTTGTCGTATTCTTAAATGTTCATATCTTTCAACAATTGCAAATTTGAGTGTTTTTATAAGTTCTGGCTGTAAGGTAAAAACAAATTGTACAATATCTGAAAGTAAGTAACCATGATGAGCGCCTATTTCTACTACTGTAGTATTTGGTGTAAGGTAACCTTCTTTAATAATATCAACTACTCTTTTTCCAATAGTTCCACCAAAAAATTTACTAGAACTAACTGCTGTATAAAAGTCACCACCTTTTCCTATAGCTTTATAGTTTGAATAGTATCCATCAGTAATATAAAGCCAATCATTAAAGTATTTACTAAAGGTTGTTTTATTATGCGTCATTTTCTACCCGTGAATAGATTTCAAGAAGTTCAATTTGTTTATCAATAGCTAAACTTTTCATATCAAGTTTTTTTATATCTTTAGAATTTTGCATTGTTTGTACATCAGAGTCTGTTTTCATACCAACTGTTTTTTGCTCTATCATTTGTGTTAATAAGGAATCATAAAGCTCTACATCAGCTTTAGAGATTTCTATCTTTTTATCTATACTCGATATCTTAGAAAGGGCATTTTTAAAAAGTGAATTTTCTGATTTCTTTTTATCATCTAAATTACTTTTCTTTTGAAGATATGCTATTTTATAGCTTTGTATATTATATGAATACTTTATATCAAGAGGTATAGTTATATTAAATCCAACATTTTTAAATGTTGATTCTCCACCTAAACTAGTCATATTATCAGTTTCATGATACTTTGTGTAATCAGCTGTAAAATTCACAGTTGGTAGATAGTTTGAAGTGATCATATTTTTCATCCAATATGATGTATCGATATCCTCTTTAGCTTGCTTAATATAAATATTATTATCTATAAACTTTGTATTATCAATCATTGAAAGTACTGGTAGAGTAAGCTCATCATATTTTTTGTCAGAAAGGTTAGAAAGATTATTTACTAATGTTTCTTTTTGATATTCCAAGTCTATAAGATTGTTTTGTTGAATATTTGATTCTATTATTGCGTTATCTAAGAAAGATGTGTCAAGAATACCATTTAGAACTTGCTCTTTTTTTCTATCAATATCAAGCTTTGCATTAGCTATTAAAAGTTTTTGTTTTTGTATAGATATATTTAGTTTCTTAATTTGAAAAAGTAAATTTACTACTTGTTTAATAAGCTCTTTTTTTTGTGTATCAACACTTGTTTGAGAATATTTTTCCATACTATTTGCATATTTAATAGCATAATAGATACCACCACTTTTAAATATAGGTTGAGAGATAGTTATAAGTGATTTTGCTGTGGTGTAAGTATCACTTTTATTATGTATGTATTTATATGTTATTGGATTTATCCAATCTTTTTTTAGTTTACTACTATCTTCGATTGCTTTTTCATAAGAATAGTTCAATATATCTTTTTTAGTATTCGATAAAATATCATCATTTGCAAGAGTCAATGATGATGCTAAAATAGAAGAAGAGATAAGTATATTAAATATTTTCAACAGCTTTCTCCAATCTATTAAAACCTTCATCAATTTCATTTTTTGAAATAGTTAATGGTGGTAAAAATCTTAAAGTATTTTTTCCTGCTTTTAAAACCAATACACCACTTTCAAAAGATTTACTAATGATACTAGCTAAAGTATCAGCATCTTTCACTCGTAAACCTCGCATAAGACCAAGTCCAACTATATCTGTAAAAATAGTTTTATTTGATTCATAAAATGCTTTTAGTTTCTCTTCAAAATAAATCATTGTTTCATCCAAACTACCATCATTTTTTAATTCATCTAGTATTGTACAAGCTTCCAATGCAGAAATCGTACTTAAATAGTTTCCACCAAAAGTACTTCCATGGTCACCTGGAGATAATATATCTTTATGTGTAGTCATTACTATTCCAATAGGTACGCCAGAGCCAACACCTTTAGCCATAGTGATAATATCTGGATTTATGTCATATAAGTTAGAAGCTAAAAATTCCCCTGTTCTATATGCTCCAGTTTGTACTTCATCTATAATAAGCAATATATCATTTTCTTTTAAATACTTTTCCAGTTTTTGTACTTCATCTTTTGGTAAAGGTTGAACACCACCTTCCCCTTGAACAAGTTCAATCATTACTGCAACTGTTTCATCATCAATAGAATTGTATATATCATTTATAGTTGCATTGTATGAAAAACCATCAGGATATGGCGAGAAATTGTCACTGTGCATACTTCCTTGACCAGTAGCTTTTACAGTTGTAATTGTTCGTCCATGAAATGAATGTTCTAATGTAATAACTTTATATTTTTTATTATCGAACTTTGTTTCACCATATTTTCTTGCAATCTTTATTGCACCCTCATTTGCTTCAGCTCCACTATTTCCAAAAAACATTGCAACATCATATCCACTAAGTTGTGCAACTTTTTGTGCTAACTTTGCTTGAGGTTCTATTGCATATAAGTTTGATATATGTGTTATATTGTTTACTTGATTAGAAATTGCATCTGCAATTCTTTTATTTCCATGTCCACATGATACAACACCAATACCACTCGTAAAGTCAATATAGTCTTTATTTGAATCACTATATAGTGTTGCGTTTACACCTTTAGTAAAGTTAACATAATTTCGTGCATAAGTATTTAATACATATTCTTTATCAATTGTTTCTAAGTTCATTAAAATATTCCTCTTATATATATGGTTGTAATTATAACAAAAATTACTGTATATTACGCAAAAATTATAATTTTTATAAGTTATCAAAAAAAGAATTTAAAAATTTAAGCAAACTTTTAGCTGTAGCCCTTGACAAGGAGAGAAAAATCTATTATAATTCGCGTCCAATAACAG
>JGI997J19993_1000405_pt1 | contig 12775 bp, 13 predicted proteins | sample Etolagbewater25m_FD_19993 | JGI IMG/M metagenome (IMG submission 19993)
TTTTTAATTAAAATATTAAGCTTAGTATTTAAGAGATAAAAATTATCCTTAAATAATTCTATTACTTGTTTTTCTCTAAGATTTGTTAATTTGTTTGTGTTAAGATTTCAGCAACAAAAAAACAAACATAAGGATATATAATATGATCGTAACAAATCCAGCTCCAGACTTTACAGCAACAACAGTTTTAGGTGACGGTTCAATCGTTGAAGATTTCAAATTATCAGAAAACATGGGTAAAGGTGGTACAGTTTTATTCTTCTATCCACTTGATTTTACTTTCGTATGTCCTTCAGAACTTATCGCTTTTGACCACAGACTTAAAGATTTTCAAGAACGTGGTGTAAATGTTATAGGTTGTTCAGTTGATAGCCAATTTTCTCACTTTGCATGGAGAGAAACTCCAATTAATAACGGTGGTATTGGCCGTGTTGGTTACCCACTTGTAGCTGACCTTACAAAACAAATCTCTAAAGATTATGACGTACTTTTTGGTGAATCAGTAGCTTTACGTGGATCATTTTTGATTGATGGTAAAGGTATAGTTCGTCACGCAGTAGTAAATGATTTACCACTTGGTCGTAACATCGATGAGATGATTCGTATGGTAGATGCAATGCAATTTACTGATGAGCATGGCGAAGTATGTGCTGCCGGTTGGAAAAAAGGTGATGAAGGTATGGAAGCAACAACTGAGGGTGTAGCTAAATATCTTGGTAAACATGAAGGCGATTTATAATCGACTTCAAATAGCGACGCATCTTCTGCGTTGCTTCTTTCTTTCAAATTTTTTCTTTTTTTATTTTAAGAGTTTTTACCTAAATACAAATCTTCAAAATCTTTTACACAAACAGGTTTAGAACAATAATACCCTTGATACTGATTACACTCTATTCTTTTTAAATATTCTAACTGCTCTTTCGTTTCTACCCCTTCTGCAATTACATTCATTTTCAAAGTTTGTCCCATTTTTACTATTGTATCAACAAATACACGATTACGTTCTTTATCAAAATCATCTATAAAAGATTTATCAATTTTAATAGAGTCAATAGGAAAATCTTTAAGATATGAGAGAGAAGAGTAACCTGTTCCAAAATCATCCAATGAGATTGTAATACCATAATCATGAATAGCGTTGAGTACTTTTATGTTTGTTTCATTGTTTTTATAAAACATATATTCTGTAATCTCAATATCTATAAAACTTGGATGAACTCCATTTTCTTCTATACATTTAGTAAATTTATTTATAAAATCATCTACGAGTAGCTGCTTAGAAGAAAGATTGATAGATATTTTAGTATTTATGCCTTTTTCTTTAAAAAGTTTCTGCTGTAATATTGCTGTATTATATATCCACTCACCAAGTTCGACAATAAAACCATTCTCTTCAGCAAGAGGAATAAAACTATTAGGAGAGACTAAACCTTTACTTGGACTATTCCATCTAATAAGAGCTTCTGCACCTATTATTTTATCAGTTTGCATATCTATTTTTGGCTGATAAAAAAGTTCATATTCATCGTTTAGTAGGGCATCTCGCATGTCTTTATTGAGAGCAATACTATCTTGAACTCTTTTGTTTAATTCTTCTGTAAAAAAGTGGTACTGCCCACGACCATTCTTTTTGGCCTCATACATTGCTATGTCAGAATTTTTCATTAAATCGACAATGCTAGCACCATCTTTTGGATAAAACGCAATACCTATGCTACTGTTAATGGAAATAGGATTTGCTTGAATAATAAATGTTTCTTTTAATGCGTTTTGAATTCTTTCAACAATATTTGTTAATTCAAGCAGAGAAGTATAATTTTGTAAAATAATTACAAATTCGTCACCACCTACACGAGCTACAAAATCATCTGAACGCAAAACATCATCTATTATTGTAGATATTTTTTTCAAGAGTTCATCACCAACATTATGCCCTAGCGAATCGTTTACGCTTTTAAAATGATCAAGGTCTAAAAACAGCATTGCAAATTCTTTGTGTTTTCTTTGTGAGTTTGTTATAAGTCTTTGAAGATATTCCATCAGAGAATTGCGATTAGCAAGACCACTCAAAGAGTCTGTTCTAGCAACTGCATAGAGTTCTTTCTTTTCCTTTTCTATTCTCTCAAATGTCTCAACCATAGAGTGACGAATAACCTCTAACTCCTGAAGCATAAAAGTTTTTGGAATACTCTCTTGATAATACGCAAACTGGCGAAGAAGCTCCAATGGATTGATTACAAATTTATGTACTATAATCCATATAAACGTAATTACAAATAGGGGAATCAAAACAAAAAGAGCCAAAAATCTCAAATCATCTTCGTAAAAAGACAAATCTATCTCTTCTTTATCTAACATAAACATCAAACTTAAGGTATTTATTTTATTGTTTGTATAAAATCGAACTTTTCCCTCTAATGCTTTTCGATTGTTCAGTTGATCATACAAAGATTTTTCATTGCTTTGAATATGACTACTAGGTAATATCGTTTTATACGAGGGATCTGTTGAGAGTAATATCTTATGTCCATCATGAATAAGAATAGCAGAAATAAAGTCATTATTTGCAGCTACTCTATCCAATAAAGGACGATGAACGATTACATCCTCTTTACTTGTAGTATTTTTGGAAATTATATAATTTACTTCAGATAATTCAGCATTAATACTTTTTAAAATAACTGATGCTGTGTTTTCTCTCTGCTCTACTTGCAAATAAACAAAGAGTAAAATCAAGGATACTGCAAGTGTCGAAACAAGAAGGAGTGTAAATCTTTGTATCCCTATTTTGAACATTAAATTAAATCCCTTGTAGGAAAACCTGTTGTATTTAATCTATTTTTTAATTCATTACTCATCCCTTGATTAATCCACACAATGTCATTTAAGGTGTCAACAAATTCTTCATAAGATATATCCAACATATATGGTTTTACTGTATTATAAAACTCTCTAGGGTCTTTGTTCAAAGCTTCTACACTTTTATTCATTAATTTTTTGAGCTCTCTAAACTGCTGTTTATGCTCATTATAAACCTCAACCTTTGTAAACATCGCATCAACAATTAGTAAATCGACACTCTCTTTTGTTGATGCTATCTCTTTAAAACCATTTTTTTCAAGTAAAAAGTTGTAAGGCAGATATGTAACTATTAATGTAGCTTTCTCATTACTTTTTAAAAGTTTAATAGTTGTTTGGTCTTCATTTATATAATTGATCTTTTTCTCTAAAAGATTATATTTAGAGAGAAAATCTTTAATAAGTTTACTGTTTATAGAATCTATTTCCAAATATATATTTATAGGTGCAAGAGTACTCTGTAACTCTTCTATAGAAAAATTACTCATCACTACATCCCCACCATTTGATTTATCAAACATCATTATTGGGATTAAGGAGTCCATCTCTTTACTGAGAACTTCATACTCATACTGTGTCCCAACATAAGCGTCTGAATTACCAGCACTGTACAGATACATATTTTCAGCGAGTGAAGAGAGATGTACTAATTTGATGTTTAGTGGCTGTAACCACCCTTTTTCTTTTGCATAAAAAAGTGGTGTATACCCTACCCATGTCGTTGCGGAAATTTTAAGTCTTTTTTCATAATCTGAAGAACATGAAATAAAAAAAACAAATGCACCAACAATAAAGAGAAGATTTTTTTTTAGCACAAAGAAACCTTAGAGAAACTCTCTATCTTTCTTTGATAAATTTTAATACTCTTTTTCCAAGCCATCTAAAGAGTTCTCGCTCGCTTTATTTGCCCTATCATAGTAGTTACGGTCTACATGAGTTGAACAAGCATTAAAACCAATCCAAAAAAACATAAACGCAGTAACGATCAATAATCTCATATCCACATCCTTTATGCCTCAGATTCTATCATAAACTTTCTAAACAATTATTAAGGAAATTTCAAAACAAGCTTAAAATGACAGAGTTAGCGTCACCCTAAACTTGATTTAGGGTCTAGTTCATAATTAAAAAGTATTATGCCTTTGTCACTGGTAAATAGTATGCTACAGCGATTAAAGATATAACAACAAGCAACCAGACAAGAGGAATGAGTCTATATTTTAATTGAACCTCTTTTAAGCCCATAAAATAATCAACTATCAACTCTCCTTTTATAAATGTACTTATCAGAAGAAGAGAGACAAGAGCAGTGTTTATGTATTTTAAAAAACCCAATAAAAAGGCAAAAATTGTAAGTAGCACCAAAGCAAGCCATATATACTCTAAATATTTTTTCATCTCTACCTCTATCTTATTATATACACAAGCGGAAAGAGTACAATCCACAATAAATCCACCATATGCCAATATGATGCTCCTGTTTCAAAACCCTTGTAATCATTAGCCGTATAGCCATAGATTTTCGTCTTTTTGTATATGATAAAGAGTATTCCTGAACCTAAAAGTACATGTAAAAAGTGAAATACTGTCAACAAGAGATAAAACATAAAAAACTTATTTGTACTCAGGTTAATACCAAGTCCAAAAATATGTGAAAATTCCGTTATTTTAATAATTAAAAACGCAACTCCACACATAATGGCAAACAGTAACCATCTTGATGCTTTTGTATTGGACTCTTTCTGGTTTTCTTGTGTCATGCTCTTCATGTTTTGTACAGCTTTTACAACAAAGTAACTACTCGTGATTAAGATAAAAGTATTTATAAATCCTGATGTCTGGTTTATAACAAGTTGAGAGCTGTTAAAGAGCTCTACATCAAGCCTTCTTGAAAAAGCATATCCCAAAAAAAGCAGTGCAAATGTAATTAACTCTACATAGATAATAATCCAAATTGCAAAATCTCCCGGAGGATATTTCTCTTTTAAAGTGATACTTTTAGACATTTTCATTCTTTGTAAAATGTAATGATATAAGTTTTTCAAGCACTTCTAAAACATCATCTTCATCACTTAATGATTCTACTATTGAGTGCATACAAGCCTGATAGGGGTCAAAACCTTTTGTGATTAACTTTCCTGCATATATAAGTAGTCTAGTTGATACCGCTTCTTGAATATCTGTATCACTAAGCTGACGAATTTCACCTGCAATGTCAACAAGCTTTTGAGCTGTAGCCTCATCAATCCCACTCTCTTTTATAAGAACTTGTTTTTCAATTTCTGCTTTTGGATAATCAAAACTTAGTGAAATAAATCGCTGTTTCGTGCTTGGTTTCATCCCTTTTAAAACATTTTGATATCCTGGATTGTACGAGACGACAAGCATAAAATCAGGATGTGCTTCTATAACTTCTCCAGTTCTATCAATAGGTAAAACCCTACGATAATCTGCTAATGAGTGTAAAACAACTGTTGTATCTTTTCTGGCTTCTATAATTTCATCAAGATAGCATATTCCACCATTTCTTACCGCTTTTGTCAGAGGTCCATCTTGCCAATAAGTGCCATTTTCATCTATAAGATGACGACCTACCAAATCAGCGGCACTTAAATCGTCATGACAAACTACAGTATAGACATCACGGCCTAACTCTTCTCCCATAGCTTCAATAAATCGTGTTTTACCACATCCCGTAGGACCTTTAATTAAAATTGGTAAGTCCATCTGTGCAGCAGCTTTAAAAAGTTCTACTTCATTTGATTGTGCTAAATAATAAGTTTTTGACATATTTTTTCCTTCTATTAAATAAGATAATTACTTTGTTAAGTTTATATAAACTTCGGGCAATACTTTTGGTAATTTTTGACCATCTCTAACAACCGCATAACCATTGCGTCCAAACAGATAACTCAGATACTCTTTTGCATCAAGATCAACCGTAAGACAAAAAGGCACTATTCCTTTTTGCTTCACCTCTTCAATAGCTTTTTTTGTATCTTCTATTCCGTATCTTCCATCATATCTATCTTCATCATTGGGTTTACCATCACTAATAATCAAAAGCAGTTTATTTGCACTCTGCTGTTTGTCTAAAATTTTTGCTGATTCTCGAATAGCTGCACCAAGTCTTGTGTAATATTGCGGTTTCATGCTCTCTATTCTGCCTCGAATAGTATCCGAATATTTATCTTGAAAATTTTTAATAATATTAAAATAGACTTTTTTGTTTTGAAGGGATGAAAAAGAGTAAATTGCAAATTTATCTTGCAACTTTTCTAAAGCCTCGCTAAAGACCATAAGACCATCTTTTATGACATCTATAATTCTTACATCTTGGGTTATTCCACCTTCTGTAGAGAGAGAAACATCCGCTAAAATCAGAGTAGCCATATCTCTTGTTTTTTTCTCAAATGTAGTATAAAACTTTTGATGATGCATAGATTTATTTTGATGAGAACTATATTCTATCCAAGTATCTAAATTTATTTCATCCCCATAAGGCAAATTGTCATTTTTTACTCTATCAAGCTCTAGAAGATCGAGTTCTGTCTGAATTTTTCTCACTGTTTTATTTAATCTTTTTGGCAACTCTATAGGTACAACATTGATTGTAACTTGAGGTTTAATTCTTACATAGTTTATAAGATATTCACCTTTTCTGTAATCCCATTCATCTATCAAATGACCTTTGCCTAAAGGATAAACCTCAGTCATATCCGGTTGTAAATCTAAATCGAGTTTCACACGAGCAGATAAATTTGCTTGTTTTTTTCCTATAGTTATCTCATCTAAATCTTCAGCATGATAAAGGGCATCTTCATCAAAACTGTCATCTTCCATTCTATCTACATTGACTTGTTCAAAAATACTCATTAAAGATTCTGGTAAAAAAGCCAAAAAACCATCAGTTTCATGTTTATCATCAAGTTGATTAGCTTCTTTTTTCATCTCTAACTCATCTATTTTATCCTCATCTTTTTCTCTTTGAACATCTTCTTCATCACCTAAATCTCTTTGAATATTTCCAGATAAGAATGAGGGATAAATCCACATAGGATTTGGGTAGTTATCTCTTAAATTTTTATTCTCTTGTTCATTTAAAGACTTAATGGATAACAACTGTTCAAACTCCTTGCTTAAATATTCAGTTGCATAGTTATAAAATAGTTCAAAACCGCTGTAACGATTTCTTAAATATGAAACTGCAGCAGTATTTTGAGAAAAAAGATTTTCTTTAGTTACATCGACTCTTGTAGCCATTGCTATAAGCCAATAATATAACATCTCATTTTTTTCTTTTGAATCAAAATATGCAAATGAAGCGGGGAGATAAATAGATTTTTCATCTTGCCAAGTTAGAAAAAATTCTTTTCCTAAAAATGAAATCTTCTCTAAAAATGTTCTTGATGTATTGACATCTCTTTTATCTGTTACTTGTAAATCTTTACCTTGATCACCACCTAAAAGGTGGTGAAAAAGATTTAAGGATTTACTTATGTCGCAAAGATAAACTCTTTGCGTTTCATGGAATTTATATACTTTTTTATTTAAGTATCTATCCCAAGCTTTACCAATACTCTCTTCAAATTCAAGCCAATAGTGAAGCATTATAATGCCTTAACCAAACTTTATTTCGCTTCTTCTTTTACGAAGAAACTATAAAAGTAAGTCAATAGTCCTGCAAAAACTAAAGCACCAAAACCTGCACGAATCATATAAATTCCCTCGATAGACTCTTGAGACTCCATAAATCCAATAAGTTCAGTTCCAACTCTCTGATCTAAAATTTGAACAATACCAGCCGCTGATAGTGCCAAAGTAAGTCCCATCATTCCGATATTCATCATCCAAAATGAATTTAACTCTACTTTTTGTGCTTTTTGACAATTCCCATGAGGACGACCTCTTAAAATTGGCATTGCATAAGATACCATCGTAAATATAATCATTATATAAGCACCATAAAAAGACAAGTGACCATGAGCAGCAGTTAACTGTGTACCATGCGTAAACATATTAACAGGTGCAAGTGTATGGAAGAATCCCCAAACTCCAGCTCCTAAAAAGCTCATTATTGCAGTACCTTTAGCCCATGTAAGTGCTATTTCATTATCATGTTTTATTTTTCTATCTCTTGTCATAGTGTACGCAAAAAGAATCATTAAGAAAAATGGTAATGGCTCAACCGCAGATGAGATAGATCCAATCCATAACCAATACTCAGGAGCTCCCATATAAAAGAAGTGGTGCCCTGTTCCTAAAATACCAGAAACCATAGTCATAGCAATGATTAAATATAACCATTTATCAATATGTTCTCTATCTACACCTGTAGTTTTAATAAGTACAAAAGCTAAAATTGCACCCATGATAAGTTCCCAAGTAGCCTCAACCCATAAGTGAACTGTAAACCACCAGAAAAATTTATCCATGATTAAATTCTCAGGTACATAAAACGCAAACAAAAAGAATACTGCTAGACCGAAAAGACCTGAAAGTAAAACAGTTGTAATAACAGTTTTTCTACCTTTTAAAACAGTCATCGCAGTATTTAAAATATACGAAAGAACAACTACAACAATACCAACTTTTGTAGGTAATGGTTGTTCTAAGAACTCTCTACCCATTGTTGGAAGCAAGTTATTAAACGTAAGCTCTGTTAATTCTGCATAAGGTACAAAAAGGTATCCTAAAATTGTAGCAACACCTGCTGCTGCAAAAATCCAAAAAGTTATAATCGCTAACTTTGAACTCCAAAGCTCAGACTCAGCTTCTTCAGGAACCAAGTAGTATGTAGCACCCATAAAACCATTTAAAAGAAGAACAATCAACAAGTTTGTATGCACCATTCTTAAAACATTAAAGGGTATCAACGGAAATAAGAAATCTCCATATATATACTGAATAGCCATCAGTAAACCAAAAAGAATTTCTCCAGCAAGAAGAATCAATGCAAAAATAAAATACGGTTTTGCGACCGCTTGTGAACTATATTTCATATCTTCTCCTATCCTTCAATCGTTGGTGGCCATTCATTGGCATTTACTTTTGATGTCCATATTAAAAAATCAGACAAGTTATCTACTTGCTCATTTGTTAAATGAAATTGTGGCATCTTTCTTCTGTTTGGAGTATCTAATGGTTGTGCAGCCATCCATCCTTGCATATAGCCTTTAAACGCACCTTCATCAGATGCACCTCTTCTTTGAAATACATTCATAAGCTCAGGTGCGTAGTATGCTCCCTCTCCAACAATAGTATGACATCCAACACAGTTATTGTCTTCCCAAAGTTTTTTTCCTGCTACGACAGATTTTGTCATATCAACTTCGTTTGATCTCTCAGGTATTTGATGCACTGTATCAAAAGTAAGTGCAATAAATATTAGTAGTGCAAATGTTCCACCACCGTAATAGATATTTTTAGCCATACTTTTTGTTATACGTTCAGTCATAAAAAAATCCTTCTTTTAAATTCTACCTAGAAGTAGTAATTGAAATATTATCAAATAAATATTAATTCTACCTTTTAGTAGTAATTATATTTATAATTTGTTATACTTATTTAATTTTAGTTATAATATGACGAAGAAACAAAATATTAAAGGGTACAAATGCAGTTAAGTAATACTTCTCAATATGCTATACGAATCTTAGCTTATATTGCAAATAAAAAAGATTTGCAGCTTACTAATGCTACTGAATTAGCTGAGGCGCTCTGTATGTCTTACAAATTTCTCACTAAAATTATGACTGAACTTGTCAAAGCCAATTTAGTCACCTCAATACGAGGTAGAGATGGTGGTTACAGCTTAAGTAGGGCTGCTTCAGAAATAATGATTGACGATATTTTAAAACTTTTTAATGATTCTATAAAAGATGAGCAGTGTGTTTTAGGAATTGGATTTTGCAATGGCATGTGTAAATGTGCTCTTCATGATCAATGGATGGAACCCAAACTTCTTATGCAAACAATGTTTCGACAATCAAGTTTAGCAGATATTGCCGGTAAGGGTTGTAAAATATAGAATCGATTTTATATCTTCTTTTTTCTCCCAACCAAAACACCACCCAAAATAATCAAGCCTATGCCTACATAAGTTAGCATATCAGGAAACGCATCGCCTAACATCCACCCAAAACCTATTGCAAAAGGTATATTTGTATAGCCAATCACCCCGATTATACTAAGATTTGAACTACTATATGCCTTTGTTAAAAGCCATTGTGAGAGTGTAGAAATAAACGCCATAAAGATTATGAGTATCCAAACTTTTAGTGAGTAAGGATATGAAAATGATGAAAATAAAAATTCTAATGCAGAAGGAACCTCTACGTAAGGTGCTACTGCAAAAAACGCAGCTGGCAATAGAGTTCCAATCCCAACAAAGGAAAGAACTATGACTCGTGCATCATAGATATCTTTTATTTTTTTAATAGTTGTGTAGGCAGCCGCCGCAAAAAATCCACCTAAAATTCCTAAAAAATGCTCATAAGAGACACTCATTCCAAAAGGTTTTACAATTAAAACAACTCCTAAAAAACCTATCAAAAGTGCAAAAAGAGTAGTTTGACTCAATTGTTCTTTGAGTAAATAATAGGCTAATATAGTTACAAACAAAGGTGATGTTTTATTGAGCGTTATAGCTTCACCCAAAGGTATTACTGTGATGGTGTAAAAAAACAAAATCATTGCGCTAAAACCTAAAATACCACGAGTAATCAGCAGATACCACTTGCCGCCTGTAAGTTTTGGTGGCGTGTGTTTAAGAGCATAAAGGATTAAAAATACGCCGAATAAATTTCTAAAAAAAACTATCTCCATAGCACTCATATCATCAGCTAAAACCTTTGTTACTGCTCCATTAAGAGCAGATATCAAAGCCCCTGCGAGCATATATAAAATGCCTCTATCAATCTTACTTAACAATCTCTATCCATCTTTACAAACTCCATTGCTTTTTGATGTACAAACGCAAGTTCATACCATTGACACGAAGGAGCTATAAGGTTAAGTCTTTGTGGATTAGAACTCCGTGAAAGAGCTACATAAAACTGAGATGGTGCAAAAATTTCATTTGTTTGAATAATCAAATCTTCTATAGACATACCTTGCGATTTATGAATTGTAATAGCAAAAGCAAGTTTAATCGGAAACTGATACACGCTAAAAAGATTTTCTTCAATCATCTCTTTTTTCCCATCTATCGTTTTTTCTTTCCACATTGCTTTACTTTGTGCTACTGCTTCGAGTTTTATGACAAGGTTGTCACTCTTTTGTACATAAACATATCTACTATCTATGTTAACTATAACACCCCGTTCACCATTAAAATAGTTCCAAGAATTTCTAGTAAAAAGAACAGGTGCCCCAATTTTTAGCTCCAACTCTTTTTCAATTCTTGCATCGCCCATAAATCTTTCAATTTCATTCTCTTTAGTAGATTTTTGATGTTTTATAATCTGTGCTTCTTTGACAAAAAGTTCGTTATCAATAAACGCAAGTTGCGTTTTATTATGCGCTTGTGCTGAAACATTTTTTCCAAACAAAAATGTAAATTCGCTTAAATCATTTGGAAGAGGTTTTATAAATTCATTTAACTTATTGTGAATTGTCTCATCAATATAACCAAAACGCACATTGTTTAAAAGCTCTATAAATGCCACATCATCTGTACGATACACATGTGTTAATTCTATTTTGAAAAAATCATAAGTATTCCATTCATCTGATTCAAAGGCAAAACGTACTTCGCCATAACCTCTCACAACGGGAGGAAGTTGTAAAAAATCACCTACAACAAGAAGTGAACCTTTAAAATCAGCTTGTTTTAAACGCAGTGCTATCATCTCAAAAAGAGTATCACTTACCATAGATATCTCATCTATAACTATCAAATCCATTGAATGAATAAGTTTTTTAATCTTCTTTTTTATTTCAAGTTTGCCGTTTTGTTCCAAATCTTGTAAATCGCTGGCAATGCCAAGATCTAAAAAGCTGTGTAGAGTCTGTCCACCTATCAAAGTAGCTGCCATTCCAGTTGAAGCAAGTTTTGCTACTTTTTTAGCATCATCTTCATACTCTTGTATGATCTCTCTGGTTATTGTTGTTTTTCCAACACCCGCGCCACCAGTTAAAAAAATATTTTCTTGGCTTTTTAGTTTTAAGTAAATATCACTTATATTAATCATAAACGAATTATAGTAGAATATCGTATGAATAGAATATTAATCGTTGAAGATGATAAAACACTTGCCAATCTTTTGGCTAAAAAAATTACAAATACTCTCAAATTTGAAGTAGATATAGCTTACAGATTTTCTGAAGCAAAATTGTTTCTCAGCAAATATAAATATTTTGTTACTCTGCTAGATATTACTCTTCCAGATTCCCCAAATGGCGAAATAGTAGATTATGTTTTGGCTAAAGAACAGGCTGTAATTATCCTTAGTGGAAACATTAACAAAGAACTTCGAAACAAGATGCTGCAAAAAAACATCATTGACTATACCAACAAAAATAATGTTGGTGATATAAACTATATTCTCAGCAGTATCAGCAGACTGCAAAAAAATCTAAATCATAAAGTTTTAGTAGTTGATGATTCTATGATTTTTAGAAAACAGATGGATAGACTTTTGAAAAATCTTTTCTATACTGTTTACACCGTTGCTCACGGTGAAGAAGCAATTGGTATGCTCGAAACCCATCCTGATATCTCTCTCGTGATTACAGACTACAATATGCCAGTTATGAATGGTTTAGAATTAGTACAAGAGATACGAAAAGAAAAAAATAAAAATGAACTTTGCATTATTGCTCTTTCATCCAATGAAGAGGAAGAAGTAAACGCACTCTTTTTAAAACAGGGTGCAAATGACTACATTAATAAACCCTTTTCTAAAGAAGAATT